>PPYE01275715.1_pt1 | contig 17271 bp, 16 predicted proteins | sample 1559881 | NCBI WGS metagenome assembly PPYE01 (sample SAMN08240022, study PRJNA423297) | Human gut metagenome, whole genome shotgun sequencing project. | reverse complement strand
GCCAAAGAGGCCAATCAGTTCGGCATTCTCATGGTGACGCACTACACCCGAATCCTTAAGTACATCAAGCCTGACATCGTACATGTGTTTGCCGCAGGACATTTCGTCAAGACGGGTGGTCCGGAACTTGCCGACGAACTCGAAGAGAAGGGCTACGACGCATATCTGCCGGAAGGCGCCGATTCCGAAAGCGCGCTGGCATGACGGATTTTGCAGCGATTCGTGAGGAATTTCCGATTCTGGACCAGCAGATTCACGGGCATCCGTTGGTGTATCTGGACTCCGCCGCGACCTCGCAGAAACCGCAGTGCGTGATTGACGCGGAAGCGGAATTCTATAGGACGATCAACGCCGGCGTGCACCGCGGTGCCCACGAACTTGCCGCGCGCAGCACCATGGCGTTCGAGGAGGCCCGCGCCAAGATGGCCCGGCTGGTCGGCGCCAATGCGGCGGAAGGCGAGGAGGAGGTCGTCGTCACCTCCGGCGCGACCGCAGGGCTGAATCTGCTGGCCACGGCCTTCGGCAATGCCTCGCTCGGTCGTGGAGGAGCGGCGGCCAAACGCTTCGCCCTCAAGCCGGGTGACGAGATCGTGGTGTCCAAAGCCGAGCATCATTCGGTGTTGCTGCCATTCCAGGAACTGGCGGCCCGCACCGGAGCCAGCCTGAAGTGGTTCGATTTGGACGATGAGGGCCGTATCCGTTCCGATAGCGCCGACGAGGTGATTACCGAACGCACGAAAATCGTCGCCGTCACGCATGTGGGGAACACCACCGGTGCCATCACCGATATCGCACCCATCATCAGGCGTGCGCATGAGGTGGGCGCGGTGTTCATACTTGACGCATGCCAGTCCGTCCATCGGCATGGAGAATCTCGAAGCGCATGAAAGGACCATCACCGACGAACTGCTCGCGCTTGGCGACATCGAAGGTGTCCGCATTCTTGGACCGCGCAGCAATGAGCGTCGCATCGGCACGATCGCGTTCGAGGTGGAGGGCGTGCATCCCCATGATGTCGGCCAGTTCATCGATGCGCAGGGCATCGCCATCCGCGTCGGCCACCACTGCGCGCAGCCGGTGCACCGGCATTTCGGCGTGTATGCTTCCAACCGTGCGTCCAGCGGCATCTACAATGCCGTTGAGGATGCGCAGGCGCTTATCGAAACGGTGAAACAGGTCCGTCCGTTCTTTGGAGTTAAGTAAACCAGTATGAATGAATTTGCAATGTCCGGCGACGATCTCGAGCAGATGTATCAGGAAGTCATTCTTGAGGCGGCCCGTGATCCGCACGGCAAGGAGCATTTTGCGCCTGATTTGGCGTCGGAAAACGCCTCGCAGGCAGGGGATACCATCGTACAGGCGAGTCACGAGTACTGCACGCCCGGCGAATCCCACCAGTTCAATCCGACCTGCGGCGACGAAGCGACCGTGCATGTCGAGGTTTCCGACAACGAACCTCACACTATCGAGCGTCTGGTATGGGACGGCCACGGCTGCTCCATTTCGCAGGCCAGCCTGTCGGTAATGGTCGACCTCGTCGAAGGCAAAAGCGTCGACGAAGCCATGCATCTGGCCGATACCTTTCATCGGTTGATGGAATCACGAGGCAAAGGTCTTGACGATGAGCATGCCGAGGAGGAATTGGAAGACGGCATCGTGTTCCAAGGTGTTTCCAAGTATCCGATGCGCATCAAATGCGCATTGCTCGGCTGGGAAGGCATGAAGGATTCCGTGGCCAAGGCTTTGGCGGCCAAGAGCTGATACGGCGGCACGTCGGCGTCCCCGGTGGGGCTGTGTTCGGCGATGAACGAAACGCCGATGACAAACCCGCCCCCGAAGCGATAATCTACTCAACAGCATTATCCGTGAGTGTAATGGAGCGACAATGAGCGAAAACCTGGTGCCCGAGCCGCAGGCCTCCGTGTTTGATTCCGTGGCCAAGGCTTTGGACAATGACGAAGACGCTGCGCGTCGCGTCATGCTTAACCCCAATCTGGCCAAAGGATTCAAGGATGGCAAGCCGGTGGAAGTCGAACGTAAGGAGACCCCGCAGCAGGATGCCTGCGGATGCGGTGACCATGCCGGAGCTTGCGGCTGTGAAGACGGGCAGGATGACGGGATCTCGCTGAAGGCCTTCGACGAGATCGGCCGCGCGACCGCAGCCGATGTGAAGGAGGCCCTGCACCAGGTCATCGACCCGGAACTCGGTATCGATGTGATCGATCTGGGATTGGTCTATGGCATCGAAATCGATGAACTTGGTCGTGCCATCATCACCATGACGCTGACTACGCCGGCATGTCCATTGACCGATCTGATTGAAGACGAATGCGCCAGCACCTTGGCAGGTCTGGTCGAGGAATTCCGCATCGATTGGACCTGGCAGCCTCGCTGGACCATGGAGAAGATTACGCCGGAGGGCCGCGAGCAGCTAGCGGCCATCGGCTTCAGCTTCGATAATCTGCCGAAATACTGATTGTTCGCCGGTGATTTTCGGAACAACGTGATTGCGTTGCGGCCTGTGCCATGATGCAATGGTTTGTGCAGATGAAGAAAGGCGTGCTCCCGATTGGTTCGGGAACGCGCCTTTTTGTTCGTGTTGCGGAGCGTCAGTCGTCGACGACGGTGCCCTTCGGAACCACGGTGATGCCGTCCGGCGTGACCGTGAAGCCACGGGCCAGATCATGCTCGGTATCGATGCCGACGGTCGAATTCTCGGTCAGCACGACACTCTTGTCGAGAATGGCCTTGTATACACGTGCACGACGGTTGATGGTCACATTGTCGAACAGAATCGAGTCGACGACCTGCGACCACGAGTGGATGCGCACATTCGGCGACAGTACGGAATGATGCACCTCGCCACCGGAGACGATGACGCCCGGGGAGACGATCGAGTCGGTGGCATGACCCAGACGATCGCGACCGGCATGGACGAACTTCGCCGGCGGCAGGTTGCCGGACAGCGTATAAATCGGCCATTCGGTGTTGTACAGGTTGAATTCGGGCACATAGGAAATCAGGTCCATATGTGCATCGTAGAACTGCCTCAACGTACCCACATCGCGCCAGTAGGCGTGATCGGTCGGCGTGGCCCCCGGAATCTCATTGGAATTGAAATCATAGACGCCGGCCTCATGGCGGGCCGCGAAGTACGGGGCGATGTCACCGCCCATGTCATGCTTGGTGTCCTCGGCCTTCTCGTCAAGCGACAGGGCCTCGAACAGAGCATCGGTGTTGGCTACGTAGTTGCCCATGGAAGCGAGGATGGAATTCGGGTCATCCGGCAGACCGGTGGTGGTCTGCGGCTTCTCCTGGAAGCTCTTGATCATGTTCGGATGCTCCGGGTCGACCTCGATCACGCCGAACTGGTTGGATTGGCTGATTGGCTGACGGATGCCGGCCACGGTGAACTCCGCGCCGGAATCGATATGCTGCTGCACCATCTGCTGGAAGTCCATGCGGTACACGTGATCGGCGCCGACGATGACCACGATGTCCGGCTGTACGTCCTCGATGATGTTGATGGTCTGGTAGATGGCGTCAGCGGAACCCAGATACCAGTGCTTGCCAAGTCGCTGCTGAGCCGGCACAGGGGAGACGTAGTTGCCCAGAAGCGGCGAGAAGCGCCACACCGTCGAAATATGGCGGTCAAGCGAATGTGACTTGTACTGGGTGAGCACGACGGTCTGCATGTAACCGGAATTGACCAGATTGCTCAACGGGAAATCGATCAGACGGAACACGCCGCCAAACGGAACGGCCGGCTTGGCCCTATCCCGGGTCAGGGGCATTAGACGCGTGCCTTCGCCACCTGCAAGTACGATGGAAAGAATTTTCGGATTCTTCGCCATGAGAACTCCTCTCTTAGAGCGTCATATCGACACCGCACAACTTCGTTCGGAATGCTTCTTCGCAAACCGCCTACGCACACAATAATTGCATATTTTCTGCAACTTGCAAGGCATTCGCCCCGCGAGTCTCGAACTTTTTCAAGACTTTTCAGCGAATTGCGGTTGAATAGAAAGCCACGGCGCTCGAAGCCGCCACGTTGAGGCTGTCCACACCGTGGCTCATGGGAATCTTCACGGTGAGGTCCGCACAGGATATCGTATGATGCGACAGGCCATCCCCTTCGGTGCCGAAGATCAACGCCAGCCTGTCGATATGGTCGGTCTCGGCCGGCCCGTTGTTGAGTCTGCGTACCAGTTCGTCCAGGGAGACGGAATCATCCTCCAATGCCATGGCCACGGTGGTGAAGCCAAGATCATGCAGTTCCCGCATGCCGGTGAATGGCCAGTAATGTTTGTCATCGCCGCCGATGCGGGTCCACGAAATCTGGAACACCGTACCCATCGACACACGTGCGGCCCTTCGATACAGCGGATCGCCGCAGGAGGGGGTGACCAGCACGGCATCGACATCAAGGGCCGCGGCCGAACGCATCAGCGCACCGACGTTCGTGTGGTCGACGATGTTCTCCATCACCGCGATGCGCCGCGCCCCACGGCATACCTCTTCGACGCTCGGCAGGGTCCAACGCCTCATGGCGGCCAACGCGCCACGGTGCAGACGATAGCCGGTCAGCCGCTTGAGCTGTTCCGGAGACGCCACATACACGGGAATGTCTCCGCCCCAATGTTCGTCGATGCAGGCGAAGGTCCGAGACATGCCATCGATCCACGGTTCCTCGACCAGCAGTGAGATCGGCTCGCGTCCGGATGCCAAGGCGCGGTCGATCACCTTGGGTGATTCGGCGATGAACAGTCCCTTGCTCGGCTCCAACCTGTTGCGCAACTGGATTTCAGTGAGATTGGTGTAGGCGGCGACACGCTCGTCGTCGATGGAATCAAGATGGATGAACTGCATTTCGCCGGCTTTCGCTAGATACAAGAAAACCCCTTGTTTCCAAGGGGTTTATCCGGTGTCCGGAGCGGGACTTGAACCCGCACGCCTGTATAAATAGGCACTAGCACCTCAAGCTAGCGCGTCTACCATTCCGCCACCCGGACAGGTGCTTGTTGCTCGCGGCAACGAATGAAAACTATAGCAGCTGATTTCAGCCGTGCAAGTCTCGGCGTGTCGCTCGATTGTCGCCGGCATTGCATGGGGTGATGATAGGCTCGGGAGCTATGACTGAAGCCCTTTTCCTGCTTGATACGGAACATGATGACGTGCCGGTGAACAGCGACGAGCTCAATGCCGGTTGGAAGTTGACGTTGCCCGCTTCGGTACGACGTCATGCGATTCAGGCCATGCGTTTGGAGGACGGCGACGAACTGCAGCTGTCCGATGGCAAAGGGCTTCGCATTCATGCCGTGTTGCGTGATGCGCAGCAAGGCATAGCGGAAGTGCTGCGATTCGGCAGGGAATCCCAGCCGACCATCAGGCTTGCATTGGTGCAGGCATTGGCCAAGACCGGCCATGACGAACAGGCCATCGACACCGCCACGCAGATCGGCGTGGATGAGGTGATTCCATGGCAGGCCGACTGTTCCATCGCCAAGTGGAAAGCGGGGCGCACGGACAGGAAGTGGCGTCAGGTACTGGTCGCGGCGACGGAACAGTCGCGTCGTTCCTGGTCTCCCGAATTGGGGGAGTGCGTGACCAGCAAGCAGGTGGTCTCCATCTGCAGGCGCGCCTGCGTGCACGGGGACTTGGTGATCATTCTGCATCAGGATGCCACGAAAACCTGGATTCAAATCGAGCAGGCCATTGCCGGTCTGTCGGATAAGTGCCTGGAAGACGGCCGTCGGCGTACCATCTATGTGGTGGTCGGTCCGGAGGGCGGCATCAGCGATGCCGAAGTCGCTTCCTTCACCGAGGCCGGCGCCGAAGTGTGCGTGTTGGGGAACAACATTCTGAGGGCTTCGACGGCGGGGCCCGTCGCGTTGTCGTTGCTTGCCCGCGCGCTGGGTCGCTTCGCGTGACGCCGCTGTATGGGGTTTATCCCGGTTGCGCAATAGCATGGAGGCAAAGGTTCGCAAACGAAACGAAGGAGCGTCATGAGCGATTCGGATTGCCTGTTCTGCAAAATCATTGCCGGTGAGATTCCAAGCGAAAAGGTGTATGAGGATGACACCACCTATGCGTTCAGGGACATCAATCCGAAAGCCAAGGTACATGTACTCATCGTGCCGCGTGAGCATTATGCGAACGTCGCCGAACTGGCTGCCGATGATGCCGATCAGCTGGCGCATATGGTCAAGGTCGCGCAGCGGATTGCCGACGACGAATTCCATGGTGACTACCGTCTGATCTTCAACACCGGTCTCGATGCCGGCCAGACCGTATTCCATGTGCATGCCCACGTGCTGACCGGTGAGAAGCTCGACGAATAGTTCCCGTTCCGCTTTCCGACGTCAAAACATAAGAAGAGGTTTTGTGGCTACCACTACACGTACCATCACGATTCCCCGGCAGCTCGATCCGGTGACGGTTCTCGGCCCGATCGACGAGGTGCTCCGCGAGGTCGAAAGGGCATTTCCCGATCTGACCATCATCGTACGGGGCGATCGCATCGCGATCATGTCACGTTCCAAGCAGTCTGAGGCGCAGGCGGCGCAGGCCGAAGATGTGCTCGCCGACATCATTCAGGCCGCGTATACGGCTCCGATGGATGCCGATACCGTGCGGCGCATGCTTGACCAGAACGTACTGAAGAATTCCGTGCGGCAATCCCATCCCGGACACGGGCGTGTGGTGGAGGAGTTGCGTCTGCAGAAGCATGTGCAGGGCGCGGCCATTGCCCGTGACGAAACCGCCGATCGACGTAAGCCGCATGTTCCGGGAGTCATCACCTTCGCCTTGGGCAAGCCGGTACGCGCGAAGACAGCCGGGCAGATCGCCTATGTCAACGCCATCGAATCGCATACCATCACCTTCGCCATCGGTCCGGCAGGTACCGGCAAGACCTATCTGGCTGTGGCCAAGGCCGTACGAGCCTTCCAAGATCGGCAGGTGCGTCGCATCATTCTGACGCGACCGGCCGTGGAGGCGGGAGAGAACCTCGGCTTCCTGCCCGGCACATTGAACGAGAAGGTCGACCCATACCTGCGCCCATTGTACGATGCGTTATCCGACATGCTTGGGGCCGACCAGCTGAAGCGGTATATGGATGACGGCGCCATCGAAGTCGCTCCGCTCGCCTACATGCGTGGACGCACGCTCAACGATGCGTTCGTGATTCTCGACGAGGCGCAGAACACCACGGAACAACAGATGAAGATGTTCCTCACCCGACTTGGTTTCAACACCAAGATGATCATCACCGGAGACGTGACGCAGGTCGATCTGACCGTGCCCAAGTCGGGACTCGCCACCATCGAACGCATCCTGGACGGCATCGACGACATCGCTTTCGCCCACCTTCAGCCGGAAGATGTGGTAAGGCATGCCTTGGTAGGCAAAATCGTCGCGGCCTACGACCGGCATGCGGCCATCGCCGGAGATCACAGCAGACAGGGACGCAGGCACGGCAACGAGATCGAAACAACCGAAAGGAACGAACACGCCGATGAGCGTTGAAGTCACGAACGAAACCATCTGGCAGGTCGACGGCAAGGTCTTTTCGGACCTCGGCGTCTGGGTGATGGACCAGATGCGTGTCAGCACGCAGTCCGACCTGACCATCATGTTCGTGGATCCCGATCCGATCGCCCAGCTGCACATGCGCTGGATGAATCTCGAAGGTCCCACCGACGTGATGAGCTTCCCCATGGACGAACTGCGACCCGGAGACGGGCGGACCGTCATGGAAGGCGTGCTTGGCGACATCGTAATCTGTCCATGGGTCGCAGCGCAGCAGGCGCTCGCAGCCGGCCACAGTACCATGGAGGAAATGATGCTGCTGACCATCCACGGTATTCTGCACCTGCTCGGATACGATCATGTGACCCCGGAGCAGGAACGTCAGATGTTCGGTCTGCAACGGCAACTGCTACTGACGTTTTTCGCACTCCGGCAGGGTGTCGGCGCACAGGCGACATTACCCGCCGGCGCATCGGATGCGCTTGCCGAATGGGACCGTGAGCATGGTTCCGACCGGCAGATCGCCAAATAGCCCATGCAGGCATAGTGGGAGGAACGACAACCATGGAAGGCATGACCATCGTCATCATCGCCGTGCTGATTATCGTGGCGTTGCTGCTGGTATGGCTGTCGCTGTCGATGGCGGCAACCGAAGGTGCGGTGGCGCGTGTAACCAGGGCCAGCCTGAACAATCTCATTCTTGAGATTCAGACGGACTCCGAAATCTCGCCATTCATCAGGGGCAAGAAGATCAAGCGCATCCATAAGGTGCAGCGACTGGTTTCCGATCGATACGCGACGGCAGGATCCTGCGCGTTCTTTCGTATCACCTGCAATGTGCTCGACGGCGTGCTGGTGGCATGCATCGCGGTGATGCTCGATGCACCGTTGTGGTCCGAGCTGCTATGCGGATTCGTCTTCGCGTTGATCGTGGCCGTGATTTCGTTGCTGGTGCGTCCGCGTAGCGCGGGAGCGTCCAAGCCTGTGGACATCATGCTGCAACATGCCAATGCGGTGTCGGTCGCGACCATGCTGACGCCATTCGCCAAAATCGGAGGGCAGCAGGATTCCAAGCGCCGTAATGGCGACCTTTCCGACGATGAGGAGTTGGAGAAGATCCAGCTCGAACAGGGACGTGCAACCATCGACCGCTTGGTCGAAGCGAACGATTTCGATCCAGAGGTTTCCGAAATGCTGCGCAATGTGCTCATGCTCTCGGAAACCCTGACCCGCGAAATCATGGTGCCTCGCACCGATATGATCTGCGTCGAACGAGACGAGACATTGGAGAACATGCTGAAACTCTGTTCCCGTTCCGGTTTCTCCCGGGTGCCGGTCATCGGCGACGACGTCGATGACCTGGTAGGCATCGCCTATCTCAAGGATGCGGTACGGGCGACCGCCTTCAATCCGGCTGCGCTGTCCCGCGATGTGGAATCGATCGTACGCGATCCGATGCTGGTGCCGGAATCCAAGCCGGTCGACGATTTATTCCATCAGATGCAACGCACGCGTCAGCATGTGGCGGTCGTGGTGGACGAGTATGGCGGCATCGCCGGTTTGGTCACCATCGAAGACACCATCGAACAGATCGTGGGCGAGCTTGAAGACGAACATGACCGCACCCAACATGCCGAACCCGAAAGACTGGGGGAGAAGAAGTGGAGCATGCCGGCCCGTACCACCATCGCCGATCTTGAGGAGATCTTCGAAATCGACATCGATGAGGATGATGTCGACACGGTGTACGGCCTGTTGACCAAGCTGTTGGGACGCGTGCCGATCGTCGGCGCATCCGCGGTGACCCGTGGCCTGAGACTGACTGCGGTGGACTCCGCCGGACGGCGTAAGAAGGTGTCCACCATTGTGGTGGAACCGGCGCACGTCGAGGGCGTAGACGAAACTGAACACCAGAACGAAGAACCGAACGACGCTGCCGATCAAGCGTCGAGTAACGACAAGGATTCCAAGGACAAGCATGACTGACCCACACGATATGACCGACTCCACCTCCACCTCCGCGGATTCCGCAGCGCCTGTCCCATATCGTTCCGGATTCGTCGCCGTGGTCGGACGTCCGAATGTGGGCAAGTCCACGCTTATCAATGCATTGATCGGCACGCAGATCGCCATCGCGTCATCCCGTCCGGAAACCACGCGTAAGGCCATTCGAGGCATTCTCACCACCGATAACGCGCAGATTGTGCTGGTGGATACCCCTGGCATTCATCGACCCCGTACGCTGCTCGGCCAGCGTCTCAATGACGTGGTCGACGAGTCCCTGGCAGACGTGGATGCCATCGCGTTCCTGTTGCCGGGAGATCAGGAGATCGGCCCCGGCGATAAGCGTATCCTCAGCCGACTGCGTTCCGAATTCGCGGCGAAGCGCGATGACGGCACGTTCAAGTGGAAGGTGCCTTTGATCGCCATCGTCACCAAAATCGACGAGCTTTCTCGTGAAGGGCTAATCAACAAACTCATCGAAATCAACGAATTCGCTGATTTCACCGATATCGTGCCGGTCAGTGCGCTGAAACACGACAATCTGTCCGAAGTCAGGAACGTGCTTGTGGAGAACATGCCGGAAGGCCCACAGATGTACCCCGCCGAGCAGATTACCGAGGAACGTCCGGAAGACACCATCGCCGAACTGGTGCGTGGCGCGTTCCTTGAGGAGTTGGACGACGAGTTGCCGCATTCGCTGGCCGTGGTCGTGGATTCCATCGAGTATCCGGAAGACAACGAGAGTGGCATGGCCTATGACGGCAAGGCGCAAGTGATCGTATCCATCTATGTGGAGCGTGATTCGCAGAAGCCGATCATTATCGGCAAGGGCGCGGAGCATCTGGTACGTGTCAAGAAGAAGCTGCGCACTCCGGTCAACTGCATCGTCGGCCAGAAGGCCCGGCTTGACCTGCATGTCAAGGTCGCCAAGGGCTGGCAGTCGGATCCTAAGCAGCTCGAGAAGCTGGGCTTCTGATCTGCTTCGTGGCGCTCGGATAACGTGTCGCCTACTACCGAAGAATGTCGTTCCGTGCGGAAAACATGATGGTGGTCCGCACGAAACGACATTTTGCGATACGACAATGTCGTTCCGCCGCGATTCTTTTTATGTTTTTCGCGGCGGAACGACATTGCAGGGTGATCGTCATGTCGCGAAGGCCTCCATCATGACGATCACAACATGACGCGAAGCGATCACTTCTTCTTGGTATACATCTGCGTATTGAGCAGGGTGGAATAGCGCTTGATCACCTTCGGACGGATCACCTTCATGGAAGCGGTCATCAGACCGTTTTCCTGAGTGAACTCCTCCGGTAGGATGATGAACTTACGCACGGATTCGGCGCGGGATACGCCCTCGTTGGCCTGGTCGACCCATTTCTGCACTTCAGCACGTACCGCCGCATTGTTCGCGGCTTCCTCAAGCGGCATGTCGCGGTTGAGCCCCTTGCTTTCCAGCCACGGACGAAGCGACTCCTCATCCAGCGTGATCAGTGCGGAGATGAAGGGGCGCTTGTCGCCAAGCACCAACGCCTGCGACACGAACTCACAACGCTGAATGACCTCTTCGATCGGGCCGGGGGAGACGTTCTTACCGCCTGCAGTGATGATCAGGTCCTTCTTACGACCGATGATATACAGGAAACCATCATCATCGATGCGGCCAAGGTCGCCCGTGGCGTACCAGCCGTCTTCGACGAAGGAATCCTCGGAAGCCTCCTCGTTCTTGTGGTAGCGCGGGAACACGGCGGTGCCTCTGACCTGAATCTCGTCGTCTTCGGCGATACGCAACTCAAAGCCGGGGAACGCGATGCCGACGGAGCCTTGATGGTACGGCACACCCACCGGATTGAAAGCGCATGGCGCGGTGGTCTCGGTCAGACCATACCCCTCATATACCGGCACGTTTGCGCCGCGGAAGAACGCCATCAGTTCCGGATCAAGCGGAGCGCCGCCGGCTACGATCCACTTGGCGCGGCCGCCGAGCACTTCGCGCAGCGAGGCATAGACCATCGGGTCGAACGCCGCTCGACGTGCCTTGGCCAACGCTCCGGCCTTGCCCTTGGCGCTGACTTCCTTCATATAGTTCTGCGCGGCGACCACGGCCGCGGCGAACGCCACGCCCTTGGCACCATGACCGGCTTTCTGGGATGCGGCGTTATACACCTTCTCCAATACACGCGGAACCACGATCATCACGGTCGGCTTGGCCACCTGCAGGTCGGTGATCAGCGTCTTGATGCCCTGCGCGATGTAGATGTGCAGCTGGCTGGCCACGCAAATGTAGTTGATGGCACGTGCGAAGGAGTGCGCCTGCGGCAGGAACAGCAACACGGTGTGCCTGCTGTTGCGCAAGAGGTCGGGCATGTATTCCGGCAGGTTCAATGCGGTGGTGCAGTAGTGCTCGTGCGTCATCTCCACGCCCTTGGGGGCCGCCGTGGAACCGGAAGTATATACGATGGAACACAGATCGGTCTTGTGAACGGAATCAATGCGTTCGTCAAGTTCTTCGTCGCTTACGACGGAACCGTATGCCCTGATCTCATCCAGGCCACCGTTTTCGAAACATACGATATGCTCCAGCGTCGGGCACTCATCTTCCGCACCGTCGGCCTTGTCGCGCATGTCCTTGGTCTCGACAACCAGCAGACGGGCATCGGAATTGTTTACGATGTTACGAATTTGCTCGGCGGAATCGGTATCGTAGATGGTCGCCAGCACGCCGCCGCAGGCCATGACCGCCGCGTCGAAGATATCCCACTGATATGAGGTGCGGCACATGAACGCCACACCGTCGCCTTTCCGCAGGCCGTAGTGCAGCAGACCCTTTGCGGTTTCGCGGATTTCGGCAAGGACCTCGTTGCCGGTCTTGGTGATCCACTCGCCGTTCTCCTTATAGGTATAGAGAGGCTCGTCACCCATGCGTTCGGCGCGATCCGCGTAGATGTCGTAGATGGACATGCCATCATCCAACGGCGGGTTGCCTTCCGTTTTCGTGGTCAGCAGGCCCGTTTCGGGATCAAGGAAGGTCGTTGACAGGAAATTCTGCCCCCATTGCGCGGTATGGGGCAGATCGATATGGTCGTCGGTCGAGACGAGGGTGTCGGGATCGTTGTAATCGGGGGTGTTGCCGGAGTCGTCGCTGACCGGATGGACGAAATCACCTCCCAGACGCAACGCCTTCTGCGTGAGATTGGCGGCTTGCTTGCTTAACGAGGTGATGACAGACACGTAACGCTCCTTGGCCCTACTTACAATATATGACTTGGTATCTGTGTAGGAATGATAATCCCTCAACCGCGACACGTCACCTTACGGTAGCGTAAGGAAGTGTTATGATTGCGCCGTTTTGGGCCATATTCGACAGATGCCTCATATTCGACAGATGAAATTTCGCTCCGGGATAGGTGTGACCTACGTTACACTGTTGCGCTGTATCTGTTCAATAGATTTCTTTAACGAGGAAGAAAGGGCACCTATGGCTGAAACACCAGAAGCCACCGTGGCCTTCGGAGTGCTCAACGAGACCTCCGAACACGAGTCCCGTGTTGCTCTGACACCGGATATCGTAACAAGATTGCGTAAGGCAGGCGTTACATGCCTGATCGAATCCGGTGCGGGAGCCGCATCGCATTACGTTGATGCGGATTATGTCAAGGCCGGGGCACAGGTCGTCTCCGCCGCCGACGTGATTGCACGCGCCGATGTGCTCGGTTTTGTCGATCGCCCAAGCAATGAGCTGCTGAGCCGCGTGAAGAAGGGCACGTGGGTCATCGGCATGCTCGGATCGTTCACCGACGCCGATTACGTGGCCGCACTTGACAACGCCGGCCTGGTCGGCGTCGCCATGGAAAAGCTGCCGCGTCAGCTGAGTTCGGCTCAGTCCATGGACGAGATGACCTCGCAGAACTCCGTGATGGGCTACAAGGCCGCCATCGTCGCCGCCGACGCGTACGGCTCCTTCCTGCCGATGATGACCACCGCCGCCGGCACCATACGACCGGCCAAGGTACTCGTCCTGGGTGCCGGCATCGCCGGACTGCAGGCCATTGGCACCGCCAAGCGTCTTGGCGCGGTCGTGACCGCGTATGACGTCCGTCCGGCTTCCAAGGGTGAAGTCGAATCGCTGGGCGCTAAATTCCTGGATCTTGGTCTTGATTTCTCCAAGGGGCAGGGCGAAGGCGGTTACGCCCGTGCGCTGAGCGCCGAGGAGCAGGCTCAGCAGCAGGCCGCCGTCGACCAGAAGGCCGCCGGATTCGATATCGTCATCACCACGGCCAAGGTTCCGGGACGTAAGCCTCCGGTCCTGCTGACCCGCGCCGGTGTGGCGGGTCTGCACCGCGGTGCCGTGATCGTCGATTGTGCCGCCAGCGATCTGGGCGGCAATGTCGAGGGTTCGGCCGTCGGCACCCAGGTGACCGAAGGCGGCGTGACCATCATCGGTGCGCCATATCTGGCAAGTGGCGTGGCCACCACCGCGTCCAACCTGCTGAGCCGCAATGTGGCCGACGTGCTCGCGCACTTCGTACGTGATGGCAGGCTCGTCATCGATCTCAATGAGGAACTTGACAATGCCATGGTCGTCGCCGGCCGCGGCGAAGAAGCCAAGAAGGAAGAAGAGTAAGGAAGAACGATGGATATCGTCGTTGCAATCACGCTGTTCGTCCTCGCGCTGCTCATCGGCGTAGAGGTCATCGGCAAGGTACCTGCCACCTTGCACACCCCGCTCATGTCGGGCGCCAACTCCATCCATGGCATTGTCATTGCCGGCGTCGTCATCGTCGCCGCGCATGCCACCAGTCCGCTCGCCTGGGTATTCATCTTCCTGGCCGCCGTGCTGGGCACCATGAACGTCGTAGGCGGTTACGTGGTCACCGACCGCATGCTGGAGATGTTCAAGTCCGATAAGGGCAAGAAGAAGGAAGAGGAGGCCAAATAAATGGGTACTCTGGCCGAAATGCTGAGCACTCCGCTCGGTGTCGTCGAATGGTTCGTCTACCTGCTGGCCGCCGTGATGTTTGTCATCGGTCTGCATCTGATGAATTCCCCGAAGACCGCTCGCAAGGGCAACATGGTCTCCGCGATCGGCATGGCCATGGCTGTCGTCATGGCGTTCATCGTGCTGTTCGCGGGTGAGGTCTCCAACGGATTCAAGCACTCCGTGGCCGTAGTCGTGCTGATCGTAGGCATTGTCATCGGTGCCGTCGCTGGCGTGGTCTCCGCAAAGAAAGTGCAGATGACCGACATGCCGCAGCTGGTCTCCGTGTTCAATACCGTAGGCGGTGGCGCCGCGGCGCTCGTGGCGTTGAACGACATCCTGACCTCCGATGGCGCTCCGTCCCTCGTGGTGCTGATCACCGCAGGTCTGGGCATCGTCATCGGTTCCGTCACGTTCTCCGGCTCTCTTATCGCAGCCGGCAAGCTGCAGGGCATCAAGTTCATCAAGAAGCTCACCCTGCCGGGCAAGAGCGTCTGGAACGTCGTGTTCATCATCCTGACCGTCGCCTCCTTCGTAATGCTGTGCGTGCAGCCGGAACAGCGTCTGCTGTGGTCGATTCTCGCCACCGTGTTCGCTCTGTGCTACGGCCTCGTCTTCGTCATCCCGATCGGTGGCGCCGATATGCCGGTCGTCATCTCCGTGCTCAATGCATGCACCGGTACCGCAGTGGCCATGTCCGGCCTTGCCATCAACAACATCGCCCTGATCGTGGCCGGCGCCCTCGTCGGCGCGGCCGGCGTGACCTTGTCCATCGCCATGTCCAAGGCCATGAACCGTCCGTTGCTGTCCGTGCTGGCCGGCGGTTTCGGCGGATCCAGCTCCGTCGCCGCAGGCGAAGGTCCGGAGGGTACCATGAAGGAGACCTCCGCCGATGATCTTGCCGTGCAGCTGGTCTATGCCGAGAAGGTCATCTTCGTGCCGGGCTTCGGTCTGGCCCAGGCTCAGGCGCAGCGCGAGCTCGCCGATCTTGGCGTCCTCCTCAAGGACCATGGCGTCGAGGTCTCCTATGCCATCCACCCGGTGGCTGGCCGTATGCCCGGTCATATGAACGTGCTGCTCGCCGAAGCCAACGTGCCGTACGAGGAGCTCGTCGATCTGGATGACATCAATCCGCAGTTCTCGCAGGCCAATGTCGCCCTTGTCGTCGGCGCCAACGACGTGACCAATCCGGCCGCCCGCAAGCCGGGCACCCCGGTCTCCGGCATGCCGATCCTCGACGTGGACAAGGCGCAGAACGTGGTGGTCATGAAGCGTGGCCGTGGCACCGGTTACGCCGGCATTCAGAACGAGTTGTATTTCGAAGACAACACGCAGATGCTGTTCGGCGACGCCAAGGCGAGCCTGCAGGCCGTCATCGCTGCCGTCAAGGAACTGATCAACTAGCATCATAACGAAGCGTTATCCGCTTGGGGATGCATATGCCGATCATGCAAGGTCCTCCCCCTAGGGGGAGGACCTTGTTGTATCTGGGGGCTATGACTCGAGCTCGTCGAACATCGGACGCGCCATTGCGGCGAACGGCAGAATCGCCAGTGACGAACCCAAGAGGATCAGCCAGACTGGCAGGCATCCGTGCAGCCAGCCGTATGCCATCTGTCCAAGTGGTTGGGAGCATGTGGCCACGGAGGTGACCAAGGCCATCACTTTGCCGGTCATGGATTCCGGGGTCTTGAATTGGATGGTCGGAAACGTGATGAGGTTCAGGAAATCAACGGCGACCATACCAATCGCCAAACAGCCGGTGAGTACCAGCAGTCGCGTCCATGCATCGACCGGCATCATGAACGAGATGGCCGGTGGCAGGATCAGAAGACCTTCGATGCATAGCGAAAGAGAGGCATGCCGGGGCCGTAGGCGCGTTGCGCATACCCCGGCGACGAACGTGCCGATGAGGCCCGCAATGCCGACGATGCCGTCGCAGGTGCCGTAGACGGCAGCGTCGAAACCGAGCGTGTTCCGTACGATGAACGGGAAACTCACCGAACTGAAACCGACCAGAATGAAATTCAGCCACGCACACAGCGCGATCAGTCTCAGTAGTGCCGGTTGCTCGCGAATCAGGAACAGGAAGGCGATTCTCAGGTCGCCGATAGGCGAAAACGGCTTTTCCCCGTCAGACTCGGCACGTGGGGATTCGAGATGGATGCGGCATTCGACGAGGGCCGCCACTGCGAAGCAGAGCGTGGTAATGGTCATCATGAGACGGATGCCGAAGCATGCGTACAGGATACCGCCTATGAAACTGGGAATCAGATTGCTGAGCTGCTGCACCTGATTGATGACGGCCATGCCTTGCCGCAAGGTCCCTGCGCCATAACGTTTGAACATCTGAGGGAGCGCCGCCTGTACGGTCGGCGTCTCCAAAGCGTCCAGAACGGCCAAGGTGATCTGCACGCCCGCAATGACGGTGATGCTGAAGCCTACCCGGGTGATCCAGATCAGCGAGAGAACGGTGACGATACCGGATAATACATCCAGCCCCACCATCATGGTGCGTCGGTCGATGCGATCGGCCAGTACGCCGCCAAAAGGGCCGATGATGATCGTCGGGATGACGGAAACCGCAAGTACCGTCGCGAAGGCCGTCGGGGAACCGGTCGCATCCAGCACCCACATCGACATGGCGAATCGTAGCATGGTGTTGCCGAATAGCGAGATGCCTTGACCTGCGACCAATGCAATGAACGTAGAGGTAAGTAGAGGGGATCGGGTTTCTCTGAACATGGAGGACCTTTCTG
>PPYE01454760.1_pt1 | contig 17272 bp, 10 predicted proteins | sample 1559881 | NCBI WGS metagenome assembly PPYE01 (sample SAMN08240022, study PRJNA423297) | Human gut metagenome, whole genome shotgun sequencing project. | reverse complement strand
TTCAACGCTATTCGGGTAGAGTTACTACGAAATCGTATCGCCATTCCTGCCGAATTACGACTCAAATTCCATAAAGGGGGACGAGAAATGTTTTTGAGAGAATCCGGTAGTCTCTCATATCTTGCCCCTGTGTCTTGTGTTGCTTTTCCTAAAAGAGGAAAGCATGACGCATCATGGTACGTCATTTGTTGTGCCTGTAACTGAATGCCGAACAGGCACAACATTGTGAAAAAAAAGAATTGTTTCATCATCTATTTAATTCCGACAGCGGTCAGCACTTTCCTTTGTTTGCCGTCACTGCCTTTAATGGTTTCTTTGCCATTGACCAGCATGCACGATGAACCGCCTCCGTCAAGATTCAGCGCTTCCGTACATCCCAGATCTTTCATTACTTTAGCTACGTTGGCAGTGGTCAGTCCTGCTACTCCTTCTGTCATGTTTCTGCCTTCGCACACAAAGATAATCATTTTTTTGTTAGTTGTTATACCAATTGCGGTACGAGGTTGATTGGAAGCTGCAGAAATATCCAGCATTTCTTCTACATACGTGTTTTTAATCTCTCCGGCACGCAGTAAAACTGTGACACCTCCGATACCGGTGGTAGCCTCCAATGCTTTTGCGCCGTTGGGGAAAGTAGATGACGGAGCCTGCAACGGATCCTTGTTTATATCGTTATCAGCAGGGGCGGGATAGCAATAATTAATTCCGTCGGATGCTTGATAAGTCCATGTCGTTTGAAATGTTCCGTCCTTCATCTGGCAGAAGGCTCCTAAAGTCGGATACCACATAGTTACCCAGTCTTTTGAATAGTAGTTCTGATTGGGTGCCAGTAACTGCCCTTCACGAATCACTAGATTTTGCGAATAATAGAATCCGGCACTGTAAAAGAACAATCCTCCATTGATGACTACCGGTGCCTTGGAAGATTCATAAAACTCCGAAGGGGTATGTATCGATTTACCTCCATATCCATTGGCTTCCTGTGAGAAAGCGATGTCGCCCAGAACTTCAAATTTAGCTTTACTCATATCTGCGACAGCTATGTAGGCAATCGCCTTCTTTCCCGCCAGATTTTCAGGTGATTTATAGATGTGAATATAGTCCGGAAGACTTCCGAAATTATCGGCTGTCGTCCATCCTTGTGATACTATATCAGGATTCGATTCTTCCTCTTCAGTTTCCTGATCCCATTCCCACGGATGATCAGGATAGCTTTCTCCACATGAACATATAGAGAAGGCAAGCAGTGCTGTTGCTATAAAATATAGACGTTTGATTAACATGATTCAAGTCCTCCAAAAACATTTTAATTTAGTAAATAATATGGTTATTAATAAAGCCAGAGAAGTTATGATGACTCCCCGTAAAAAGCCCAGCCAGGCATTTTGATCCAGATAGGAAAGATAGGTTCCCAGTCCTGCCAGATTCAATAGAGGTAATACTACCAACTGGGTGGATACGTATGCAATCATCGGATTCTGCCCTGCATATTCCAATGGACGGGTCAATCGGGACCAAGAATAAATGTCGCACATAATAGAAAATGCAATCATCGCCATAAAGGCAAGTCCCGATGCAAGGAAGTAATAACTGTACGTAGAAGGATCTTTCCGGATTCCCCCTTCGTAAGCTTCAAAAGCCAGCCCTAATAATATCAGATAAGTTCCTGCTCTGAAGAGTTTATACCAGTAACCGGTGTTTTTTCCTTCCACCTGCAAGAGAATGTAGAGAACGCATAATATAGCGATTGTACCCACTAAATTGAGAAAAAGATAACGCATATAAAGTCCGTATAAATTGAATACGATCAGTCCGATGGTCAATAAGAGTATCCATGGCATTCTTTTGCGTTCGTCTTTATTGTCGTTTACGGGCATCGTGTTTTTGCAGTGTAACCACTCATGCAGATATTCTCCGGCAATGCTGCCGGGAATTACGATAAACAGATACTTCAGATAGGAGAACTTATACATCCACGGTAAGGGCGAGAATGCCATCAGGCTATGATTCCATGATTCTGCGTTTTCATTTCCCAAGAACACTGCCATGATAAAAGGCAATATTGCTATACGAATCCATGGCTTATTGATCGTTAATGTATAAATCAGTGAGCCGAAAATGGCCATATTGGCCAATACCAGAATGATAATATTACTGTAGCCCAGACTGAATGTCCGTCCATCGGCATAGTTGATATTCAGCAGCATGAACACTCCCGTTGCATAAGCCAGTATTTTAATCAGCATCCTTACGTATTCCGGCATTTTGAACGGAATCCTCATGAACATGGGAAACATCAAGGCAAAACCTCCCAATGCAATGAGCCATGAGCGAACATCCTGGGGAGAAGATACTACCCACGGATATATATGCTGAATAAAAATAGCGAAGAAAGTCAGCCGGAAACCTCTTAAAAGGCTGTCGTATATAATTCTCCGGCGGGAGCTGCCCTTTCTGTATTTGTTACCTATTGAAAAAGGGAAAGCAGCTCCCATTGCAAACAGGAAAAAAGGAAACACCAGATCAACCCAAGTGATCCCATATATAGAACCATCAAACACAAAGTTGGAGCGGGGACCTACCTGAGCATGATACATCCATCCGGGAAGCACTCCCCAGGCAACGCTGCCGGAGAGAACCATTGTCAGAATAGCATACCCACGCAGGGCATCCAAAGAAGAAGCTCGTGTACTGTTGTTATTCATAATTTTCGTTTAATTAATGTATTACGACCCGAAATGGAGAAGCAGGTATTTCCGCATTATTGAAAAGATCACCTTCCATATAATTGCGGAAACAATAACGCACTTCTACAGGATGAGGCACCGAATCATTCCATACTTTCACACGGGCAGAACCATTGATTATTTCCGCTTCTGCCGGTACGATATTTCCCTTTTCGTCTACAAGTTCAAATCCCCTCAACTTTTGATTTTCAGGGATCAGTCCATCACTGCCATGTTCAAAAGTGATTTCTACTACATTCTCTTTCAATTGATGGCTTTTATACAAAGGGCCTGCATACAGAAAACCTTCTTTGCCATAAGTCTTGGCCAGAGCCCAGTAAGCAAGGCGCTGACCGACTTTAATTTTGTAGGGAGGATGAATGAATTTTTCACTTCCTGCATCCGTCGTTGTGACCATACCAACATTAGGAACTTCTTGCATTAATTCCAGCTGGCATTGACGGAACCATGCACGATCAAGCCTATCTTTACCTTCGGCCTGCCATGGAGTGATCTGGACATAGTATACAGGCATTGCAGGATTATGAAAGAATCCTCTCCACTGAGCGACCATTGCGGGAAAGAGCTTTTTATAAAGAGCGGGATCAGCAGAATTGGACTCTCCCTGATACCAGATGACTCCTTTGACAGGAAATCCCTTCCACGGATTTACCATTGCATTCCATAATAAAGTAGGTGTACCCGCAGGCCAGTCGAACTTGGTTTGTTCAATATCCGGTAATTGAATTTCCGGAAATTGTGACAGTGTCTCTTTATCCATCCAAGTCTCTATCTTGGAAGCACTCCATGAGCAATGAATCAGTCCGACAGGAATATCCAATGAACGTTGTAATAAGTCTCCGAAAAAATAAGCGGTAGCACTAAAGTCTCCGACTTCTTTGGGAGAAAGTTCCGACCAATATCCCGTAATACCTGCTTCCTTAGGAGTCGTACTCCAATCTCTTTTGACTGTAAACAAACGTAATTCCCGTTTGGAGTCGGCAGCTACGATATAGGGTTGTGAACCATAAACCGGCTGTCCCCGAAAGCCTCTGACAGGCATTTCCATATTCGATTGGCCGGAACAGAACCAAACTTCCCCCAGTAAGATGTTCTTTAATGTAAGCGCCTCACCGTCAGAGAATGTAATAGTATAGGGGCCCCCTGCTGCCGGAGTAGGAAGTTGAATATTCCAATTTCCATGCTGGTCACTTCGGGTTGTTAGCTTCCGATGATTCCATGATGCTTCAATCGTAATTTTACTATTGGCAGAGGCTTTGCCGTGGAAGGTCACTTCCGATTGTTGTTGCAACACCATGTTATCACCCCAGATCGAAGTTAACCTGACTTTGGCCTGCATTCCCAATGGGAATAGCAGGCTGATAATCCATAGGTGGTATATGATATACTTCATGAATCTTTATTTAGAAACGTTTTGCTGATACACTTTACCGAAACGGTCTGTTACTCTGATCTCTATTTTAGCTTTCGGATTACGGGGAGTGGCACGGAACATGTGTCCTGTACTTGCTGCTGATATCCAGCTCTGCATGGTTCTTTTTTTGTCTGTACATACTTGATGCGCATACGGGTCGACTCCGGTATATTGAGTCATGGTACCCATTACTTTTCCGTTTTCCAGCCATTCTACTTTCCAATTTTTATCCCAGTTCCAGACATTGGCAATAATATCTTTGGGGAATTCCTTAGATGTTCCTGCAGCATAGCTTCGAAACTGGTAGTCTTTCGGATGACCGGCACTTTTATAGTACCATTTCACTTGGTTTCCGTCTACTTCGTAGACTCCGTATCCTTGTGGGGTGCCGTCAATGCAGACATCCGCATGCCACCAGATACCACATACGGCAGCCGTATTGTGCTCCATTTGGTGATCGTTGAATACAATGTTCGAGTTGGAATGAAGATGGCCCGTCAGGAAGTATGTTTCATAGCCATCCAATAATTGATGAACCGCCTCAGCATTGATCGTTTCTCCTGCCAACATGGCATAGTCGTAATTAAATGGTCTTTTCTGTTCCGTTATTCTCGTAGGAATATGCGTTATGAAAAAGACTAATGTACCTTTAGGGACATAAGACAGATCTTCTTCCAACCATTTAAAAGTTGTTTCATCTACATAGCCGATATAGAAGTATTCACGTCCTACATAAAAGTTGTTGTTGATAACAATATAGTGGGCATTTCCTTTATTGAATGAGTAGTGGGTAGGGCCGAAATATCCTTCGAAAGTCCGGTACGACGTTTCATGAGTAGCTCCATTACAATCCATATCATGATTACCGATTGCACGATATATGGGAATATCCAGTTTCTTTGCCTTATCGATATAAGGTGGAAAGAATGTGGCCGGTGTGTCCCAAAAGATGTCTCCACAATTCAGACCGAATACATCACGATCCGAATACTGATCAATTAACTGTTTATAGTCATCGACAATGGGAGCGTACAGATCCCAGTGCTCTTTCAGACCGGCCTGTACATCCGCCTCCAGCACAAACAAGTGTTTACTGTCGTCTTTAGGATTCTTCTTCAGACGGAAATTATATTCATTCGTCTCGTTCAGATCAATTTCCTGATAGAATCGGGGAATCGTCTGTTCACAATCCGTCAAGTATCCGGCAGGAGTCGTGATATATACAAAGCGTGTGTTTCCGAGATTGGGCAGATGGTAAATACCGTTCTTGTCTGTAGTGACACAACGCTGTCCGTCTGTCACTACCACATTGGCTATACCTTTGCCATCGCAAGTAACGGTTCCTTTGATCATTCGCGCTTCATCCGGCTTAGTTTCATCCAGTGCTTCTTTTAGTTCGTCCCACCATCCGTTGCGGATAATGTGTACAATGTCGAAAATCATCACACCGTCCGATTCCTTCAAGTTCATACGGACTGCTTTTTGGAATTGGTTTACGTCCCGTTTGTAGTCTTCTACATACAGACCGCCGCATACTGGCACCGCATCTTTCAGCAAGTATTTGGAATATTTGCAACCGCCTTCTACACATAAATATTCTCCGGTAGAAAACTCGCTGTCTGTTTCATTCTTAAATTTACCGGAAGATTTATAATAATCGTCCAGCGTTACATTCCAGTAGTAATTGCCATTCGTATAGAAATCCAGTAACTCTGCAAAGCCATAATTTTTATAGTCGGGAGTAGCCCAACTGAAGTCCTTGCTGACATCATAATTACGGCTTGCCCAGTTGACACCTACCTCAAAGTAAGTAGGATACCATGCACCGGTATAAGCAGCCAACATACATTCCGGCTTTATCTTTTTGATGGAAGTACGTACATCTTTTATAAAGTTATATATAACAGAAGCTCTCCACGTCAGCCATTGATGATAGTATGGGCCACCCACACGGTCTATGCCTCCTTCGGCATTAGGGCGCCATTCAAAAATATCCTCCGGAAACTTCTCAACTTTCTTTCCGATGAATTTCTCAAACATCTTCTTTGACTCAGGAGAAAAGTCCGAATCAATACAATCATATCGTGCACGGTCAAGCATGATGCCGTCAAATGCATAATTCCGAACAACTTCTTTGATCACATCAGTCTCATACTTCTGCACCTCTTTCAGTGCCGGATTCAGGAACATGGTATTCTGTCCGTCAGCAAATAGATTCATTCCGGCAAAGATGATCATATTGCGGGCATGAGCAGCTTCGATAAAGGTACCGATAAAGTCAAAATCCGGACGGTCGAAGTTTTTCCAGTTCTTCTTCTGTGCGGCATATTTGCTGGGATATAATACTTCACCCGTATTGTCTTTAATGTCCAATACCAGATGCGTGATACCTGCTTCATGACATTTGTCTACATAGAAGCGGATTGAATCGGGGTAGCTGAAACGTTGGAAATTAGCCGAACAGTCTAACCACATTACTTTTGGCTTTCCCAAGGCAAATGCCAGAATGCCTATCCATAACAAAAGGGAGATAATTGAGAATCTTTTCATATTCATAGCGTATTCTTTCGATTTTACTTCAGAGCTCCTCCGGCTCTCATTCCGTTTTCAACTTCTTTCCATAATCCTTTGTTGATGATATGTACAATGTCGAATACCATCAGTCCGTCGGAAGCTTTCAGGTTCATTTCTATGGTTGCGGATAATTTGGCGGGATTGTCATAGAATTGGTCCACCAGAATACCACCCATAAATTTATTATCTTTCATGATATTGCGTAATTTCTGACAAGAACCTTCAACAGAATACCACGTGCCGCTTTGTGCCTGTGAATCTGTTTCGTTCCATACGCTCTTCTTGTTTTTCAGAGATTCTTCTATGGTGATATCGGTATAATAATTTCCGGTAGTATATAAGTCCATCAGTTCGGCATAACCGTAATTCTTGTATTCAGGAGTAGCCCAGTCAAAATCTTCGCTCGGATCGTATTTCTTGCTCGCAAAGTTTACGCCTACTTCATAATAAGAAGGATACCATGCTCCGGTGTATGTACCGAAAGAAATATCCGGATTCACTTTCTTTACTTCATTCCGGGCACGGGCCATGAAGTCGTAGATGTTCTTGGTGCGCCATTCAATCCATTTCAGGAAATGTTTTCCGCGTTCGGGATAGTATTTATCATTCTCGTCCTTTTTCCATTCGAAGATGTCTTTCGGAAACTTTTCTACTTTCTGCCCGATATACGCTTCGAACTTCTGACGGGAGAGGTCTGAAAAGTCTGCCGTTATACCATCATAGCGTACACGGTCCAGCATCAATCCATCCAGATCGGGATAACGTTTCACTAAATCCTTGAGAAGATTCAATATATGTGTCTGAAACTCCTCATTGATAGGATTAACCATTGCCGAATATTTCTTCTTTTCATTGGTGATGGAAGTGATTCCTTTCGGAGTGTATACTATCGATGCCCATTCAGGATGCGTGGAATAGACTAATCCACGGTCGAAATAATTGTGTCCTGCGACAAAGACGTTGAGTGAAGCATGTACCTCTATACCCAGTTCATGGGCTTTTTTGATGAAATGTCCCAAGTAATCGAAGTCTTTGCGTTCATATCCATGCCATTCACGCATTTTAGGAGCAAACTCCGTATCGAACAGTACTTCTCCGGTGATGGGACGTACATCGACAATGGCATGGGTGAAACCTAATGATTTTATTTTTGTCAGATAATAATCAATGGAGTCAGGATTGCTGAAGCGTTCAAAGTTTGCTTCCGCATCAAACCACATCAAAGCGGGCTTGCCATTTTCTACTTGGGGAGTTGCGTTTTTGCATGCTCCCAATGCAATGATTAACAGACTTGATAAAAGTACTATTGTTATTTTTCTCATACGATCATATTCTAAAGGGTCGGTTATTCTTTTTTATTCAATTGCGAGTTTGATGCCTTCTTTGGCATATTGCCATTGGTCGGCTTTCTTCAGATGAATCATGTCGAACAGAAAATATCCGTCACAAACATTCATACAGGCCTTTACGGATTGTACGATTGCCTGATTTTCTTGTTCCTGAGTAGCTTGATTATTGGTATCCCAATTTCCTACATCCGGACCTCCGGCTACAATGGGGCATTCTCCTTTTATTTTATCTTTAGCCAATGAACAGAAACCTTCCATAGTCCATTCTGTCGTACCGTGTACCTTTAGCGGTGAAGCATAGGCACCGATCAGTATTTGATCCATACAGGCGGCGTAGCCGTAATTTTTATATTTGCTTGTCGCCCAGTTGTAATAACGCGAGGTATCATAAGTGGAAGCTGCCCAGTTGACACCTACATCATAATAGGTAGAATACCAGCCGCCTACATAAACTCCGAATTTGATGCCGGGTTTCACTCCTTTTACAGCAGTGCGTGCTTTCTGCATAAAGTCATAAATCACTTTTGCACGGAATTCCAGCCACTTAGTCAAATATTTAGGATAGGTGGCAGGAAGACTGGAAGCACCCGGTGCCAGAATGTCGTTCGGGTAGTTGGGGATTTTTATACCTCCCATGTAATTCTCGAATTGCTTACGGGACTCGTCAGAAAAATCGGCTTGTAAATTGAGGAAACGTCCACGGTCTAAGAATATACCGTCCAGATCATAACCTGCAAGATCCTTCAGCAAGTCACAAAGGAACGTTTGTACTTCCGGATGGGCGGGATTGAAAAACTTGGTACTTTCACTGGTATTCATTACGCTTGTAATCCCTACCTGCATGTTCATCTGTGTTGCCCACTCTGCCTTAGACTGGTCTCTATACAATAGTCCTGTGCCTCCGTCAATCTGATTTCCACCGACAAAAGTATTGATGGCAGCATGAATACGAAGCCCCTGTTTGCGTGCTTCGTCAACGAAGGCTTGCAGATAGTCCCATGTTGCCGTTCTTTCTACTTTGGTGTAGTTGCTTCCGATCCAGGCATACATAAATTTGACTTGATCTACAAGATTTGTTTTAAATAGAACATCGCCGGTAGTTGGACGTACGTCTACTACAATATCTGTGAAACCGGCATCTTTGGCTAAAGCCAGATCACGAGCTATATTTTCTTTGCTGTTGGCAAAATCGGGAAAGTTGGCAGCAGCGTCAATCCAGATATAACGGGGTTTGGAAGCATTAGGATTCTCTGTCGGTTCTTCGTCTTCTCCTCCGCTGGTGTCTCCCCAATAATCTTTTGAGTCGTTGCCGCCACATGCTATGCACAAGCAGGCAGCTATTCCCCCCATAAATGTTTTTATTATATTTTTCTTAATATTCATTTTATACGACTTAATAGTTGAAGTAAGAAGCCTGTACCTGAAAGAGGTACAGGCTTCTTGTATAAAGATGGTATTTACATGTCGATACAGTCGCACTGTACACAACCTACATATCCATTGCAGAACATGAAGTAGATGTACATATAATAACCGTCATCTGAAACTTTCAATACTACATCACCACAATAATTACCGTTTGTGTTTCCAAGAATCTTAGACCCATAGTTTCCATTGATTCCCAGACCGGTACTTCCGAAGTCAATAGCCTGAGTTCCTAATGAACCTGATGAAAGATCAAACAGGTATATATTGTCGGCAGTTCCCCAACTCCATGGATTTACCAGATTTGAAGCTACATATTCCACCTTATTAAATACAGCATGATCAACTGCATTTGGTACGTAGTTTCCATCAAGTGCCACTCCCTTGTTCTTGATTGAATTGGTTTTTCCATCCATCCAGCATAGGTTGCGTGGTTCGGCGTAGAATGTAGTAAAATAATCACTGGTCGGATCTGTCGGATCGGAGTAAATGACATCGGCATTTGTACCCCAGGCACCTATTCCTTGTGCTGTAATAATATCCGGCGTCTGTGATTTAAGTACACCATTTTCTACCTGCCAACGGGCAAACTGTCCTGAAGTAGCATAGATAGGAGCGGTTATAATAGCATTATTGTTCAGGCTGCCAGATACTGACAGTTTTCTACCCATAGCCAGTGAAGTAGTAAATTCTATGTATTTTTCCGGTGCTTGGTCTACTCCCGAGGCTTTCCATACGGTAAAGGCTGGTCCAGCATTTGGAGTCAGATTCGTGAACAGGATATTACCGTCCTTGTCTGATGTTGTATAGAAGTTTGTCAGACTACCTGCAAAACTAATATTCATTGTCCCTGCTTTTTCTCCATTCTTGGCGTTCAGGTATATAGGATTTTTGGCGCGTTCATTAATAACTACATAATCATTTGTTACAGCAATACCAGTTGTCATATCAGAACTTGAAATACCTATGTCTGTAAGTTTCTTAGCCCAAATAAGTTTAGCACTGTTTGCGCGTAAGCCGGCAGCAATCTTTTCTGGGATTTCTTTCTTGACAGTATACGTAGACTTAATTGTGCCGTTTTGTGCGGTCACAGTAATTTTCTGGTCTTGGTCGTAATTTAATGCGACTGTTCTTGGATCAGGTGAGATCGTTGCTCCGTGAGAGATCGATATATCTGCTAATACTTCACCTATACTTTCCAGGCTAATCAGAGAAATAGTTTTGGTACTTTCGTTGATAATGCCTGATAATCCCAGACTCGTAATATTGAATTTTGTAATTGCGCACTCATTACTTTTACGAATTTCTGCCACAACTTTATATTCGGTGCTTGCGCCCGTCTGGTCTTTCACAGTTATAAAGTTATCCTTCGTCATATCCATAAATAATAATGTAGGATATACATATACATTATTGTCCAGATCAGCAATCACACGCATTTTTTTCAGATCAGACAGTTGCAGGACATTGTCCGAAAGTTTGGGATAGTTATATGGAAATACAACGGTAATCACATGGTTTGTATAATCTATCTCACTGGTGAAACTATTGTCATCACTGTCATCATCCGGGAAGGATGCTGTCAAGTTATTGATTATGTTCCTTTCAACAGTCGGATTGAATTCTTCCGGGCTATGGCATGCGCTTATACCCATTAGAAACGCAATGACTGAAATAATTGATAATATTTTATTTTTCATTGTATTAAGCTTTTAGTTATTTCCATTCATCATATTGCTCAATTAACGCATTATTCTTTATTTCAGAAGTCGGCACCGGTAAAACGTATAACTTCTGTGGGAACTTACGATCTTGTCCGTCGCAATCAATGTATTCGTACGTACCGTTCGTAATCTTGAGACCGTGGCAGCGATAGTTATTATATTCAATGTGTGCAAGTCTCCAACGGCGCATATCCCAAAACAGATGTCCTTCGTATGCAAGCTCAATCTTACGTTCGTTGCGATAATCATTGAACCATGCTTCACCACTGGAAGATTTGCCCGGCAGATTTACTCCCTGACGTCCGCGGACGCGATTCATTAAGGACTGTGCTTCAGTGGTTTTGTTAAGTCTGTATGCTGCCTCAGCCTTATTCAACAGAACTTCGGCAAATCGGATTTCTACCCATGCCTGAGAACTTTTGGTTCCTTTGACGTCAATCAGTTTCTCATCCAACAGTTTACGCAGGAAGTAACCGGTTGTTGTTTTACCATAGGAGTATGACTGTTCACGATAAGCCATGAAAGCACCGTTTGTTCCACCTACGCTACAATCCATCACTCTGCCTTTCCACGTACAGCCACGATAAATAATAGTAGCCGCAAAACGAGGTTCCAACTGATCATAAGGAGGTTCTTTGGTGGTAGTGCCGTGCCATTCGGACCAGTCTACTTTGTTTCCGTTTTTATCTTCATAAGATTCTACCATTTCCTGTGTCGGAGTACCCAGCGCACCAAAGTCGTAGCCGTCACATTGCGGAACGTAATACTGGTCGAAGGTATGGTTCGGACCACTGTCTTTATTGTAGTCAAATTCCAAAATAGCTTCTTTATTATTGCCTTTCCAAGCATCTGCATAGTTGTCCACCAAATCATACAATTGTAACTTTTCTACTTCATCAGCTGCGTCATAAGCATCCTGCCAACGCTCAGCATATAGCATAGCACGTGATTTCAATGCGTAAGCCGCACCTTTTGTCACTCGTCCTTTGTTGGCTGCATCCCATTCTTTAGGAAGATTGGTTGCCGCAAAATCCAGGTCATCTGCAATGAATTGCCATGTTTCCGCTGCCGTGCTGCGTGCTTTGTCGTTAGAGGTAGGGAGGTCGTCATACAGAATGACTCCACCATGTCGTTTGGCTAACTGAAAATAAACATAAGCACGGAAGAAGCGTACCTGAGCTTCCCATTTCAGATTCTTATCATCTGGGAATGTAGAGTACTTCTTCTGCATAACCAAAAACTGATTCATCTGACGAATATTACCGTAAGCCAAATCCTTATCCCAGATGTTGTAGCGGCATCCGTCCGGACTAATAACATCCGGATTAGTTACGTAGTTGTTCGGATGTCCGGCCCTGTCTCCTAAAGCTACTGAACCGTATTTGAATGTCTCGGTCAAACTTTCTGTTAAACTTCCTGAGAACTGAGCTTCACCAAATTGTCCGTATTTGTTTAGATATGTGTAGAATGCATTGACGTATTTATCCACGTATGCTTCATCTTGCCAAACAATTTCATCACTAACGGTCGAGGTTTGCTCCACACCGTCCAGCCAGTCATTGCACGAACTTATACTAAAGCCTAGTGCCAGTGCTAATGATATATTTAATAATATTCTTTTCATGTGATTTCGTTTTTTAGAATGTTAGTTTTACACCTAGCGTATATGTTCTCTGCTGCGGATAATAGCCATTGTTTACCGCCGGTGATTCCGGGTCGATGTTGTATTTGGTAAGTCCGCTGAAGGTCAATAGGTTGTATCCTTCTACATAAAGTCTTAGTCCTTCTATACCTGCCGGATTCAACCACTTTTTGGGGAAGTTGTAACCTATCTGTGCAGTCTTCAAACGCATATAGTTACCATTCCTGTACCAGAAAGTTGAAGAGTACCCATTGTTGTTACTCGGACCTGTGATTTCCAGACGTGGAAATTCCGCGTTAGTGTGCTCAGGTGTCCATGAGTTCTCTACCAGGAAAGTCGGTGAGTTTCCACCATGATAGAAAGGCTTCGTAAATGAGGTATTATCTTGTGTTCCTTCAGAACCGCTAGCTGTATATTGCCCTGTCAGTGCAACTACATTGCCCAATCCCCAAGAGAATAATAAGTCAAAGTCAAATCCTTTCCAATTACCGAATAAATTCAAAGAACCGGTATGCTTCGGAGTAGCACTTTTGCCTACATAGCCTTGGTCTTGTGCTGCTGTAATAATACCATCACCATTTCTGTCTACATACTTAATGTATCCCGGTAATGCCTTATAGCCTTTAACTGTTGCAGAATTTGCTATCTCTTCCTCGCTCTGAAACAGACCATTTGCGATAAAACCATATTTAGAACCGATTTGCTTTCCTGTCAAACGCTGATATTCAGGAGCATTGTCTGAGTCGCCTACATACTTCAGCCAACGACCGTATGCATATGACCAGATCAACTTGGCACCATAATTAAACTTGTTGATATGGTTATAATGAGTCAAAGTAACGTCGAAACCTTTATAATCAGTCTTGTTCACATTGGCAGAACTGAAATAATATCCACCTCTTGAAGGTGCGTATGCTCCGGTCACAGTGGCCAGTTTATCATACTCGTATTTATAGAATACGTCAAATTCAACTCCTAACAAACCATTCCACATCGTTGCGTCGACACCGACATTATAGTTCAGGCACTGTGCCCATGACAAGTTGGGATTACCTAATACGGAAGCATACATCATGGTCTGACTGCTGCCGCCAATGACAACTGCATTTTTGCTGATTCCCATTGTATTTCTCCATTGGAAGGCACTTACGCCGCTGGTGGCTGTTTTACCAATACCGGCTCTCAGTTTCAGATTATTGACCCAGGGAGCATTGAACCAACTTTCATTGTTGAGTCTCCAACCTGCAGAAACACCGGGTAATGTTACCCAACGTTTATTCATACCTCCAAACAGATAACTACCATCGTGACGAAGAGAAGCTTCCAAATAATACTTATCATCATAATTATAGTTCACACGACCTACGAAACCTGCTACTCTGGTATGTCCGCTATATCCTCCGATAGATGGGAATTTTTCTGCTCCGTTTCCTGTCTTATTCGTGATCTGATTGAGTTCATCCAATTGGATAAAGTCCAGCCCATAACCGGTGGCACTTAATGCATTACTTTTGTTTTCACGGGTTTCTGCCAGGAACATAGCTCCTACAGTATGTTTCCCGAACTTATTGTCATACGTCACACTTGACTGTGTGGTAAATGTATATCCCCGGGAAGCAGATTCACTCAGACTGATTGAATTGCCCGACGCGTCGGTTCCTTTATAGTAAGTTAATGAAGTGCTCTCAATAGTCGGAAGATTCATGATCATTACTTCATAAGGATTGCTGAGAATCTTGCTGAAATTATATGTTAGGTCATAAGCCCCTTGAAATTTGAAACTTAATCCTTTCAGCCAAGGTGCGTCATATTTCAGACTGAAATTGGACTGAATATAGGAATAGTTGGATTTGCTGTATCCGGATTCATTGATAGATGCCACCGGGGCCACCGGAGAGGAAGCCGTCGGAGTGGATACATTATATGTTTTTCCTTCATATTCATAAGTGTCAGGCACATAAGGCAGGGCACGAATGATTTGTTGCGGAACATTATGCCAGGCATTCGGATCGGCAGAATAGCGCGGCGAATCTCTTTTCTCAATACGACCGGATACTCCTAAGGTGAAAGTGAGGCTCTTGGTTAACTTTGCATCAATATTGGAACGAAGATTCAAACGGTTGTAACCATAGTTGTCTATGTTACCATCTTCATTCAGATAACCGATAGATGCAAAGAATCGCACTCTGTCACTACCTCCGGTTGCTGAAATGTTATGGTGTGTACGGGTGCCGGTACCATATACCTTATCATACCAGTTTGTGTTTCCCCAACCATCAACTCCGTCTCTCATCTTCTGCACCATCTCTGCTGTAAATACCTGAGAATCTCCTTGCAGTTCGCGTGCTTTATTATACCAATAAGCATAACCAGGTCCATCCAGCCATTCCTGTTGTTCCGCATTCTGGCTGAAACCGACAGAACCTGTATAAGTGATAGACATTTTTTCTGCCTTACCCTGTTTCGTGGTAACGATGAAAACACCATTGGCATCCAAACCGTAAACGGCTACAGCCGAAGCGTCTTTCAGAATAGATACCGATTCTATTTCGTTAGGGTCCAGTCCGTTGAAGTCGGCTGATGTACGGCGGATTCCATCGATTACGTATACTATACCCGTTTGTCCGCGCATGGTCAATGTTGCATTGTCAGACCCCGGCTGACCACTGGACTGAACGGCTGCCACTCCGGCAATACGTGCGCCAACTACGTTACTGATACTCATCGTCGGAGCTTTCAGCAATTCTTTGTCCGATACGGTAGAAATTGCTGCAGTGATGCTTCCACGTTTTTGAGTACCGTATCCCACAACAACTACTTCATCCAGTGAAGCAACGTCGTCTTTCATAGTTACTGAGATGAAACGCTGGTTGTTTACCTTGATGTCCTGTGTATTCATGCCAACATAAGAGAATATCAATACATCATTATTTCGGGCATTGATACTGAACTTTCCATCCAAGTCTGTGATCGTACCGCTGGTTGTACCTTTTACAGCTACAGATACTCCAGGTAATGGTTCGCCACTACCATCATTGACTGATCCCTTTATTACGTTTTGTGCCATACAGTTGAGTGTGCACATGAACGCAATAAATAATGAGGTAATAAACCTCGGATTCCATTTGATTCTTTTTTTCATTGCATTACAATATTAGATAGGTTTATAGAATAAAGTGTTCACAATATCGTTCGTATAAGTGTCCGGCTTGCAGATAAGCCGAATTAGGGCTCATGAAATGAGAAAACTCAAACGTGATTGCATTTTCCATTCCCGCTCTTCGCGCAGCGTCCAGTTTCAACAATAGCTTTTCCCATTTAATGGGTAGGAAACGAATAGGCATGTCCCGGTCAAAAGATTCGATATTGGTCCAGCATTTCATATTGTATTTATCAGCCAGTTTTTTGTTAATAACCAGATAATCATATAATTCATGATAGTCTACCTGACCATCCTGAAATGCCATGATATCGACTGCTCCCTTTACATTATCCAATATTTCGTCCCATTCTTCTTCGTGTTCTTTCACTGACAAGGCTTTGTCACCCGCCATTACCTGGTCTGTCTTTACTCCATGTATGTATGGAGAAACTAAAGTCGTCAGATTGCCAGAGACACTCTTGGCGTGCTTTCCGACTTCCGCATAAATCTTAGACATGTTTTTCGTCCGGCGGCTGATTTCCTGAGATAAATACCATCCCTGAAAAGATTTATGATGACCATATTTCTTCCATACTTCATCAATCAGAGCCATGTTCAAATCTATTTCTTTCTGAAATAATCCTTCCTGCCAGTACTTCCCGGAATCGTACATACCAAAATAGAAAGCCATGTCGTATTTATCGGCCAGTGTCAGAAACATCTCGACCAAGTCTACAGGCGGATAATACACATCTTCTTTTCCCAACAGGCATTGAAAAGGAGAAGCAATCCATTTACCAAGACCGGCACGAATCAACACTACGGTATTGATTCCCATCTTTTTCATAGCTTTAAAATCCTTATCCCATTCTTTTGTACCCCAATTCTGGTGCGGAATATCCCAACTGATTTCGTCCAGAAAAGTAGCTTTGATAGGCATCCCTTTCAAGGCATTGGGAGTGGCAAATGTCTCAAATGTTTCTTCTTCTTCAGATGCTGCCCTTTTGATGGGAGTGCATGCCGTCAGAAGTTTGCTGCCTGCTAGCAATGAACATGTGGCAAATGCGGTTTTTAGAAAATTACGTCGTCCGTCCATATCGTTCTATTTAAATAAGGGTTTATAAATTTTCCAGTACTTTCCAGCATTGGTACAATCCTCTTGGTACATGGAAACATCCTTTCCATTTCCCACCTTTGAGTGGCAGCAATACTTCTCCCTGCCGATTCAGATAACCGAACCATTCCGGATATTCCG
>PPYE01385078.1_pt1 | contig 17275 bp, 10 predicted proteins | sample 1559881 | NCBI WGS metagenome assembly PPYE01 (sample SAMN08240022, study PRJNA423297) | Human gut metagenome, whole genome shotgun sequencing project. | reverse complement strand
GATGGAGGGAGAAGACGGCGAGAGTACAGATGACCGGGCATTTGGCAAAAAGTCTGTCTGGGCAAGGATCAGTGTGGTTGCCGCCGGACCGGTGTTTAACTTTATCATGGCATTTGTCTTTTCTTTTATCCTTCTTTCCTGCAATGGATATGATGTCCCTAAGATCACAGAGGTCAGCGAGGGCTTTGCAGCGGAACAGGCAGGTATGCAGGCGGGGGATGTCATTGTAAAAATGAACGGAAAACATATTCATTTTTACCGGGAAGTCAGTTCTTACTCCATGTTCCATGCGGGGGAGACCGTGGAAGTGACTTATGAGCGTGACGGAAAAAGATATACGGCAGAGCTGACACCTCTGTATGATGAAGAACTTGGCAGATACCGCTATGGTTTTGTCGGCGGTGAAGTGGAGAAAGGAAATGTGTTTAAGAATCTTCTGTACAGTGGATATGAGGTAAAATACTGGATCGATACGACGTTTGGAAGCTTAAAAATGCTTGCCACAGGCGGTGTTACCTTAAATGATATGAGTGGTCCGGTCGGGCTTGTCGATGCGATCGGTGACAGCTATGAGGAGAGTGTTTCCTACGGTTATTATGCGGCATTTTTACAGATGCTCTATATCTGTATTCTGATCTCGGCAAACCTTGGTGTTATGAATCTGCTGCCGCTTCCGGCATTGGACGGTGGACGACTGGTGTTTCTGATCGTTGAGGCGATCCGGGGGAAAAAGGTTGATCCGGACAAAGAGGGCATGGTGCATTTTATAGGACTTATGCTTTTAATGCTTTTGATGGTGGTTGTAATGTTTAACGATATTCGAAAAATTTTCATGTAGAGGTGAAAGTACAGTGAAAACAAAAACAGTAAAAATCGGTTCGAAAGTGATCGGGGGCGGTAATCCGATCCTGATTCAGTCAATGACAAATACAAAGACAGAGGACATCGCTGCGACAGTGGCACAAATCAATAAACTTGCGGCAGCAGGCTGTGATATCATAAGATGTGCAGTGCCGACAATGGAAGCTGCCGAAGCATTGACAGAGATCAAAAAACAGGTGGAGATCCCGGTCGTGGCAGATATTCATTTTGATTACCGTCTGGCGATCGCAGCAATCGAGCACGGTGCAGATAAGATCCGTATCAATCCGGGAAACATCGGAAGCAGAGAGCGCGTACAGGCGGTCGTGGATGCGGCAAAAGAGCGGCAGATCCCGATTCGTGTCGGTGTCAACAGTGGTTCTTTAGAAAAAGATCTGGTAGAAAAATACCATGGCGTGACGGCAGAAGGAATCGTTGAGAGTGCGCTGGATAAAGTAAAAATGATTGAGGATATGGGATACGATAACCTTGTTATCAGCATCAAATCCTCGGACGTTATGATGTGTGTGAAAGCACATGAGCTGATCGCAGAAAAAACTGATCACCCGCTGCATGTAGGCATCACCGAAGCCGGAACGATCATCAGTGGAAATATCAAATCCGCAATCGGACTTGGACTGATTTTACATCAGGGCATCGGTGATACGATCCGTGTTTCACTGACCGGAGATCCGTTAGAGGAAATCAAATCCGCAAAGCTGATCTTAAAGACATTAGGACTGCGCAAGGGTGGTATTGAGGTCGTATCCTGTCCGACCTGTGGAAGAACCAGGATCGATCTGATCGGACTTGCAAACCAGGTCGAAAATATGGTTGCCGATATCCCGTTAGACATCAAAGTTGCCGTTATGGGCTGTGTGGTCAACGGACCGGGTGAGGCAAAAGAGGCGGATATCGGAATTGCCGGAGGTATCGGGGAAGGACTGATCATCAAACATGGAGAGGTCTACAAGAAAGTGCCGGAATCCGAACTGTTAGAGAGCCTTCGCTATGAACTGCTGCACTGGAATGAAAATTAGGTGTTACTGGTCACACGGAATGTGTGAACAAGCAACAATTAAGTAAGTTGGAGTTGGGTAAAACATGACAAAAATGTTTTTTGATGTATTTCCGACACTGGAAGTGAATGGAGATATGAAAAAACTGTTATCAGAGACGGAAGTTACCAAGGTCGGAATGAATCATGAGAAAGATCATATCCGTATCTATTTAAATGGAACACGTCTTATCCATAAAAAGAATATCTATCAGCTGGAAAAAAACATACATGATCAGATTTTTAAAAACCGGCATATGGACGTTAAAGTCATTGAAAAATACCAGTTGTCAGAGCAGTATACAGCAGAAAAACTGATGGATCTGTATAAGGACAGTATTTTAGAGGAATTAAAAAATTACAGTCTGATGGAATATAATCTGCTGCGCTCCGCCAAAATGGAGTTTACAGGAGATTCCCATCTGCTCCTGACTCTTGAAAACACGATCATTGCACAGACCAGATCACATGAGATCGTTGAATTTTTAGAGAAAGTGGTGTGTGAACGCTGTGGACTTGACCTTTCCGTAGAACTTGCTTTTGAGGAACCGAAAGAGAGCAAACACAAGAAAAACAGTGATTTACAGATCCAGTTTGAAATCAAAAATATTTTAAAACGTGTACAGCTTCATGAGGAGAGTGCACCGGCAAAGGCAGAAGAAGTACAGCCCGGGAATGACGTACAGACGGCTGACACATCCACGAAAACTGCCACAAAAGAACAAAATCATTCAAAAGAATCTGCTGCAGGAAATAATGCAGGAAACGCGAACGGAAAGGGAGAAAATTCGTTTGGCAAAAAAGAATTCCGCAAAAAATACGATGGCGGATCCTACGGTGGATATAAAAAATCAGATAACCCGGATGTGCTCTACGGAAAAGATTTTGAAGATGAGACGATCCCAATCGAGAAGATTGTCGGGGAGATGGGAGAGGTTACGATACGCTGTCAGGTCATGACACTTGAGACGAGAGAGATCCGTAATGAAAAAACGATCGTGATCATGTCAGTCACGGATTTCACGGACTCCATTGTTTTAAAGATTTTTACCAGAAATGACCAGCTTCCGGAATTGCTTGAGGGGGTGAAAAAAGGTGCTTTCCTAAAGATCAAAGGCGTCACGACCATCGACAAATTTGACAGTGAGCTTACGATAGGTTCGATCGTCGGCATCAAAAAAATCCCGGATTTTACCTCAGTCCGTATGGATACGAGCCCGGAGAAACGCGTAGAGCTTCACTGTCATACCAAGATGAGCGATATGGATGGTGTCTCTGAGGTAAAAGATATCGTAAAGCGTGCGATGAAATGGGGTCATAAGGCGATTGCTATCACCGACCATGGGGATGTACAGGCGTTCCCGGATGCAAACCATGCGATCTCACCGGATGATGACTTCAAGGTGATCTATGGTGTGGAGGCATATTTGGTGGATGATTTAAAGGATATCATCACCAACTCAAAAAACCAGAATCTCGATGATACCTATGTGGTGTTTGACCTTGAGACGACCGGATTTTCGCCGGATAAAAATAAGATCATAGAGATCGGTGCAGTGAAAGTGGTGCACGGCGAGATCACAGAACGTTTTTCTACGTTCGTCAACCCGGAAGTGCCGATCCCGTACCGGATCGAGGAACTGACTTCCATCCGAGACGATATGGTGATCGATGCACCGAAGATAGAGACGATCCTGCCACAGTTTATGGAGTTCTGTGGGGATGCAATCATGGTCGCACACAATGCAGATTTTGATATGAGTTTTATCATCAAAAACTGTGAGAGACAGGGAATCGAGAAAGAGTTTACGATCATTGATACGGTTGCTTTAGCACGAATTTTGCTGCCACAGTTAAACCGTTTTAAACTCGATACTGTAGCAAAAGCGCTGGGAGTTTCTCTGGAGAATCACCACCGTGCCGTGGATGATGCGGGATGTACGGCGGAGATCTTTGTAAAATTTGTAAAGATGCTTCACGACCGTGGCATGGAAACCTTAGATCAGGTCAACCAGATGGGACAGGCTTCGCCGGAGACCATCATGAAAATGAACACTTATCATGCGATCATTCTTGCGACAAACGATATCGGGCGCATCAATCTGTACCGTCTGATTTCTCTGTCACATCTGACCTACTATAACAAGAGACCGCGTATTCCAAAGAGTGAGTTTGTAAAATACCGTGAAGGATTGCTGCTTGGATCAGCATGTGAGGCGGGAGAACTCTACCGTGCAATCGTGGGTGGACGGCCGGAGGAGGAAATCATAAGACTGGTAAAATTTTATGATTATTTAGAAATCCAGCCGCTTGGCAATAATGAGTTTATGTTAAAAAGCGACAAAGAATCCGTCAGCACGATCGAGGAACTGCAGGATATCAACCGCCGTATTGTAAAACTGGGAGAAACGTTTGGAAAACTGGTTGTTGCGACCTGTGACGTGCATTTCCTTGACCCGGAGGATGAGATTTACCGCCGTATCATCATGGCGGGAAAAGGATTTAAGGATGCGGATGACCAGGCGCCGCTTTACCTTCGGACGACAGAGGAGATGCTAAAGGAATTTGAATATCTTGGCTCGGCAAAAGCGGAGGAAGTCGTCATTACTAACCCGAACAAGATCGCGGATATGTGTGAGAAGATCGCACCTGTGCGCCCGGATAAATGTCCGCCGGTCATCGAAAATTCTGATCAGATGCTGCGTGATATCTGTTATACCAAGGCACACAGTATGTATGGCGAAGAGCTTCCTGCAATCGTAAAGGAGCGTCTGGATCGTGAGTTGAACTCTATTATTTCCAACGGATATGCGGTTATGTACATCATTGCACAGAAACTGGTATGGAAGTCAAACGAGGATGGATATCTGGTAGGATCGCGTGGTTCAGTAGGTTCGTCCTTTGCGGCGACAATGTCCGGTATCACGGAGGTCAATCCGCTCCAGGCACATTATCGCTGCCCAAATTGTAAATATAGTGATTTTGATTCGCCGGAGGTCAAGGCATTTTCCGGCAGGAGCGGCTGTGATATGCCGGATAAGATTTGTCCGGTCTGCGGCGAAAAACTAGTCAAGGACGGATTTGATATCCCGTTTGAGACATTCCTTGGATTCAAGGGAAATAAGGAGCCGGATATCGACTTGAACTTCTCCGGTGAGTACCAGAGTAAAGCGCATGCGTACTGTGAGGTTATTTTCGGTTACGGACAGACCTTCCGTGCCGGTACGATCGGTACACTTGCCGATAAAACGGCATTCGGTTATATCAAGAATTATTACGAGGAGCGCGGCATCCACAAGAGAAACTGTGAGATCGACCGTATCGTACAGGGATGTGTCGGCGTCCGCAGAACGACCGGACAGCATCCGGGAGGTATCGTTGTACTTCCGGTGGGAGAGGAGATCAATACTTTTACCCCGGTACAGCATCCGGCAAACGATATGACGACTGCGACAGTCACCACACATTTTGATTACCACTCGATCGACCACAACCTGTTGAAACTCGATATTCTCGGGCACGATGATCCGACCATGATCCGTATGTTGCAGGACTTAACGGGAATCGATCCGGTTACGATCCCGCTTGATGATGAGGCGGTCATGTCTTTGTTTAAAAATACGTCAGCGCTTGGTGTTACGCCGGAGGATATCGGCGGGATCCCGCTTGGATGTCTCGGTATTCCGGAGTTTGGTACAGAGTTCGCCATGCAGATGGTTATCGATGCCAAGCCGCAGGAGTTTTCGGATCTGATCCGTATCTCTGGTCTGTCCCACGGTACAGACGTTTGGCTCGGCAATGCGCAGACTTTAATCGAACAGGGACTGGCAACGATTTCCACTGCGATCTGTACGCGAGATGATATCATGATCTATCTGATCCAGATGGGACTTGACAGTGAGCAGTCCTTTACGATCATGGAGTCGGTTCGAAAAGGAAAAGGACTAAAGGAAGAGTGGAAAGAAGAGATGCGTGCACATGACGTGCCGGAGTGGTACATTGATTCATGTTTAAAGATTAAATACATGTTCCCGAAAGCACATGCGGCGGCTTACGTTATGATGGCATGGCGTATCGCATACTGTAAAGTATATTATCCGCTTGCCTATTATGCGGCATATTTTTCAATCCGTGCGACCGGATTCAACTATGAGATCATGTGTCAGGGAAGAGAGCGCCTTACCTATTTCCAGAAAGATTATGAGCGCAGAAAAGATTCGCTTTCCAAGAAGGAACAGGATGTATACCGTGACATGAAGATTGTACAGGAAATGTATGCGCGGGGATTTGATTTCACACCGATCGATATTTACCGTGCAAAACCGGACCGTTTCCAGATCATTGACGGAAAACTGATGCCGGCATTAAATACGATCGACGGTATGGGAGATAATGCTGCGATCGCTGTGGCGGAAGCGGCAAAAGATGGAAAATTCTTATCCAGAGACGATTTCAGACAGAGAACAAAGGCAACTAAGACGGTCATTGATCTGATGGGAGATTTAGGACTGCTCGGTGATATGCCGGAGTCCAATCAGCTCTCACTGTTTGATTTTGCATAGAAAAAACACAGGGGATAACGGAAGTCCCCTGTGTTTTTTTGAACATAAAACGAAACTGTGGATCCGGTGCAGGATCATTTGTCAGAAGAACCAGTTCCCGGATTAAAGATCTCAACATCAGACGGATCAGCAATCGGTGTCTTATACATAACGCCGGAAGCAAAATCCCTGAAATAGACATCTGTTTCCGTCGCATTGATGTTGGTATAATTGCCTTCTGCAATCACGGTGTAATCACTGCCGTCGGTTTTCATCCGGCAGAGTGCAGGAGTGCTTGTACTGTTGCGCTGGAAATAAATATAGTTCCCTGTAATGTTATAACAGTCAATGCGGTCGTCGCTGAGTGTTGTGATGGCCGAACTGCCGGAGAGATCTGTGCTTGCAAGTGTATAATTGTTTTCATTGTCCAAGAAAAAGATCGTATCACCGATTACGGCTGGCATGTAATAATTGCCTTTCAGAACGAGCTCCGAGGTGTCAGTAACAGTGTCAAAACGCCAGATATTGTGATCGTTTGATACGCCATTGAAATAAATGTACTGTCCGACGACGGAGCATGGACGGTACGGTGTCTTGTCTACCTGATGACTGTCTGCCCCGTCGATGCCGACTTCATAGAAAGTGGTAAAGTCTTTGTCGTCATAGTGAAGGTAATAAATTTTATTTCCGACTAAAGAGGCGTAAAGACTCGCGGAAGAATCAAGGAGAATGCTCTTTTTATGTTTGCTGCGGTCAAGCCGGCAGAGACTGTCTGTATTGATCGTCAAAAATGAAAACGGTTCGGTAAAAACCGGATTGTTGCGCACATAGTAAATATAATTGTCATCTGCATTGATAAAGGTGGCAACATCATCAGAAATCTTTGTAAGGTCTGAACCGTCGCTGTTCATTGAGTATAGTTTGCTGCTGTCGGAAGGGTTTGCAAAATAAATCGTACCATCAGCTGCCGTGCAGAAGATGCCGGCATTGTAGAGATTGCCAGCCGTGTTGCCGTTTATGTAATCGTCATTGAATTTTGTCTCGTTTGATTTGTGGTGGCAGACACCAAAACCGACACCGGCGGCGAGTACGAGGATAATTAAGAGAATCGTGATAACTTTTTTCATAAGGCCTCCATTCTGAGAGCATTTTATGCTGACGTGACAATGTGTTTGATTTGCTTCTCATCTGTGTTTATTATAGCATTTTCAGAGCACGAATACTATATTTTTCATATGGAATATGACTTTTTCTGCCCTTGATTTTGCTACGTTAATGTAATATAGTAGAAGTAATACTAAAAATAAAGGTGGAATCCATGAAAGATTTAAAAGAATTAAGAGACCAGATTGATGTCATTGACAGACAGATCGTAGATTTATATCAGGAGAGAATGGAGATTGCTGCGGGTGTTGCAGAATATAAGATCAATACCGGCAAAAAAGTATTTGATAAAGAACGCGAAGATTCAAAACTTGCAACGCTGACAGCACTTGGCAAAACAGATTTTAATAAACACGGGATCCGTGAATTGTTTGAGCAGATTATGTCGATGAGCAGAAAACGCCAGTATCAGCTTTTGACAGCGCATGGAATGTATGAAAAACCGGATTTTACAGAAGTGGAAAGTTTAGATTATCACAATGCGCGTATTGTGTTTCAGGGGACAGAGGGTGCGTACAGCCAGCTTGCATTGAGAGAGTACTTTGGAGAGCAGACGGACAGTTATCATGTGGAAACCTGGCGTGATGCCATGGAGGCGATCAAAAACGGAGAGGCAGATTATGCGGTGCTTCCGATTGAGAATTCTTCAGCGGGCATCGTATCTGAAAATTATGACCTGATGGTAGAATACGATAACTGCATCGTCGGGGAGCAGATTATCCAGATCAATCATGCACTGCTTGGACTTCCGGATGCAGAACTTTCCGATATCACGGATGTCTATTCCCACCCGCAGGCACTGATGCAGTGCGGCAGATATCTTGAGAGCCACCGGGAATGGGAAAAACATAGTCTGAAAAATACTGCCATGGCGGCAAAAAAAGTAAAAGAGGACGGCAAAAAACATAAGGCGGCGATCGCAAGCAGCCTGACTGCTGATATCTATGGACTGAAAGTGCTGGATGAATGTATTCAGGATAATAGGATGAATGCAACCCGTTTTATTATCGTATCCGGCAAACGCGTTTTCACTTCAAAGGCGGAAAAGATCAGTATCTGCTTTGAAGGTATGCATGAGAGTGGTTCCCTTTACCATATGCTGTCCCATTTTATTTACAATGGCATCAACATGAACCACATTGAATCAAGACCGGTACAGGGGAAAAACTGGGAGTACCGTTTCTTTGTCGACTTTGAGGGTAATTTAAATGATGCAGCAGTGCAGAATGCCTTAAGAGGTCTGACAGAGGAAACGCTTGGACTTAAGATTCTTGGAAATTATTAGAACGAAAGAAATGTGTGGAAATAAGATTTGCACACGAAGAAATGGAGCAAAACATGAAAAGCACAAAAAACCTGATCTTATATAAAAACTTTGAAAATGGAAAATTATTTTATAACATGGCATGGATCATGGAAAACTATGAGAATGAATATTATAACAGAGAGGATATCGAGGCACTGCTTTACGAATGTTTTAACCAGTTATCCGAACTTGCAGTAAGTCATGGATTTAAAGGAAATCTCTGGCATAATTTTATTGCATTTATTCTGGTCAATAACGAGAACGCATACAGCCGTGGATGTGAGATCCGGGGTGGTATGGAAGGCTCCGTCAATCAGATTGCACTGCATGATTTTAAGATCATGAAAGATTTATTTGATTTTGATTTTACAGAGCTGGCAAAAGATTATGAGATCGACTGCATGGATGCACTGCTTCATTATGAGAGTGCAGGCGACAGCGGAAAGCTTTTTAATAAAAGAATCCGTGACCGTATCTGTGAACTGACAGTAAAATTAGAGCAGGCGGCAGATGCAGGTGATTTTAAGGATGCTGTTACAGAGTTCTACGGAGAATTTGGTGTTGGAAAATTAGGCTTACATAAAGCATTTCGTGTGCTGCATAAAGAGGATGGAGCACAGATCGTACCGATCACAAACATTGCACATGTAAAATTAGATGATCTGGTCGGATATGAGATCGCAAAACAGAAACTGATCGACAATACAGAGAGCTTTGTCCGCGGAAAGGAGGCAAATAACTGCCTGCTTTACGGAGATGCAGGAACCGGAAAATCCACCAGTATTAAGGCAATCGCCAATCAGTATTATGACAGGGGACTGCGTCTGATCGAGGTGTACAAGCATCAGTTCTGCGACTTAAATGATGTGATCGCACAGATCAAAAACCGCAATTACAAATTTATCATTTATATGGATGATCTGTCATTTGAGGAATTTGAGATCGAGTATAAATACTTAAAAGCAGTGATCGAGGGAGGACTTGAGAAGAAACCGGACAATGTTTTGATCTATGCGACCTCAAACAGACGTCATCTGATCCGCGAGACATTCTCCGACAAAGAGGAAGTGAGAGAGGACATGCATACTTCCGATACCGTACAGGAAAAGTTGTCTCTGTATGCAAGATTTGGCGTTTCCATTTATTTTGGTGCACCGGGCAAAAAAGAATTCCAGCATATCGTGGTATCCCTTGCAGAGAAAAACGGTATCACCATGGATGAGGAGACACTTCTTGCCGAGGCAAATAAATGGGAACTTGCCCACGGCGGACTCTCCGGAAGAACAGCACAGCAGTTTATTAATTATCTGCTTGGAAAACAGGAATAACATGTACGCATGAAGCAGGAGGATAAAATATGGCAATTCATACATTTGCAGCGATTTATATCGGCTCTTATGAGGTGAGCCTGAAAATTTTTGAGATCTCTGCCAGAAAAAACATCCGCAAAATTGATTATATCAGAAGCAGGATCGAGCTTGGGCGGGATGCGTATTCACGCGGTGTGATCGGATATGAGCTGGTGGAAGCACTCTGTGACACGTTAGAGCAGTTCACGAAGATCATGAAAGAGTATCAGGTGGATGGCTACGAGGCATATGCGGCTGCAGCACTCCGCGATGTGAGCAATGAATTGTTCATCTTAGACCAGATCCGCATCCGTACCGGACTGACGGTACATGTTTTAAGCAACTCGGAACACCGCTTTATCAGCTACAAATCGGTTGCGATGCGAAGTGAGTTTGAGGAACTGATCAAAACGGGGGCAGCAGTCGTGGATGTCGGTGGCGGCGGCATGCAGATCACAATCTTTTCAAAGGGCAAAGTCATTACGACACAGCATCTTGGACTTGGCACCATACGCATGCAGGAACAGCTTGCAAAAAAAAGCTGCAGCTTAGAGCAGTATGAGCTGCAGATTGAAGAATTGGTAGAAAAAGAGTTAAATGTGTTTATGGCAATGTTCACGGAACAGGTAAAAGTGAAGAATCTGATCATAATCGGAGATTATATCATGGAGGTTGCCGGAAAAGTCACCGGGAAGAAACATGAAAATCTGATGGAAACCAATGATTTTCTGGCATTTCTGGATGATCTTGACAAAAAAACTGTGGAACAGATTTCGGAAGAATTAAATTTATCAAATGAAAATGATTCCCTGATCATTCCGTACATGATCATTTTTAAATGCATGGCGCGCAAAATGAAAGCCGAAAAAATCTGGGCACCGGGTGTCATTGTGAGCGATGGTATTGCATATGATTATGCACAGAAGCATAAGCTATGCAAACCGGTCCATGATTTTGATGCAGATGTCATCTCGGCTGCAAGGAATCTGTCCGCCCGCTATATGAGCTACTCACCGCATATTGATGCACTGACACAGATGGCAACGCTGATTTTTGACACAATGAAAAAAATCCATGGACTGGGAAAGAGAGAGCGGCTTTTACTTCAGGTGGCAGCAATCCTGCATGACTGCGGAAAGTATATCAGTCTTGCAAACGGACCGCTGTGTTCCTATGACATTATTATGGCGTCGGAAATCATCGGTCTTACACATATGGAACGTGAGATCGTGGCGTATACGGTTTTATACAATACCTATCCGCTGCCGGCCTATGAAGATTTTGAGAGTGATATCAGCCGTGAGAGTTATGTTGTCATTGCAAAACTTTCTGCAATTTTACGCGTATCCAATGCGATGGACCGCAGCCATAAGCAGAAATTCAAAAATGTGCGTGCAGCAGTAAAAGGAAAAGAACTGGTGATCACAATCGAGACAGATGATGATATCGCACTGGAAAAAGCACTGTTTGATGCGAAGGTTTCTTACTTTGAAAACATATTCAGCATAAAACCGGTGGTAAAGGAGAAACGTGTGTATTAAATGGAGGACACTATGGAAAAAGAAAAAGATTTTAAAAATCCACAGTATTACGAAAACAGAGAATTAAGCTGGTTAAAATTTGATAACCGCGTATTAAATGAAGCACGCGATAAGAGTATCCCGCTTTTGGAACGCCTGAAATTTGTCAGTATCACTTCCTCAAATCTGGATGAATTTTACATGGTGCGTGTTGCTTCCTTAAAAGATATGGTACATGCTAACTATAAGAAGAAAGACATTGCCGGAATGACGGCTTCAGAACAGCTTGCTGCCATCAACGAAAAAACAAGGGAGATGGTAGATCTGCAGTACAACACTTATAACAGGTCGCTGCTTCCGTTACTTAAGAAAGAACAGATCCATATTATAGATGCGTTTGAAGATCTGACTGAGGAACAGAAAAAGTTTGTGGACCGTTATTTTGAGGAAAATGTCTATCCGGTACTGACACCGATGGCGGTAGATGCATCGCGTCCGTTTCCGCTGATCCGCAATAAGACGTTAAATATTGCGGCACTTCTTTCTAAAAAGAATACAAAGAGCGAAAAACAGGAACTGGATTTTGCAACGGTACAGGTTCCGGGGGTCCTTCCGAGACTGGTACAGATCCCGTCAGAGGAAGAAAATGCAAAATGTTTTATTCTGTTAGAGCAGATCATCGAGAAAAATATTGACAAACTGTTCTTAAATTATGAAGTGCTCTGTGCTTATCCGTACCGTATCATGCGGAATGCCGATCTGACGATCGATGAGGACGAGGCGGAGGATCTGTTAAAAGAGATACAGAAACAGTTAAAAATGAGACAGTGGGGAGAAGTGATCCGTCTTGAGGTGGAGAGTGGAATTGACAAACGCCTGCTGCGTTTCTTAAAGGATGAACTGAAAGTTGCAGAAGAAGATATCTTCTGTATCCAGGGGCCGATCGATCTGACATTTCTGATGAAAATGTATGGACTTCCCGGCTGTGATCATCTGCGCTATAAACCGTATACGCCGCAGAAAAATCCAAAGATCGAACCGGGAGAAAATATCTTTGAATTGATCCGGAAGGGCGATATCTTCTTACATCATCCTTATCAGACCTTTGATCCGGTCGTTGATTTTATCCGTCAGGCGGCATCAGACCCGGATGTTCTTGCAATCAAACAGACACTTTACCGTGTCAGCGGCAATTCGCCGATCATTGCATCTTTGGCACAGGCGGCAGAAAATGGTAAACAGGTATCGGTTTTAGTGGAGTTAAAAGCACGTTTTGATGAGGAGAATAACATCGTCTGGGCAAAAAAACTTGAGCAGGCAGGCTGCCATGTTATCTATGGTCTGGTGGGTCTGAAAACGCACAGTAAGATTGCGCTTGTTGTCCGCAGGGAGGAGGACGGTATCCGCAGATATGTTCATCTTGGAACCGGAAACTATAACGATTCGACGGCAAAATTATATACTGACTGTGGAATTTTTACCTGTAACGAGGCGATCGGCGAAGATGCGACAGCGGTATTTAACATGCTGTCCGGTTATTCCGAGCCGCTTTCCTGGAATGAACTTTCCCTGGCACCGATCTGGCTTCGTAATAAATTTATGAAACTGATCGGCAGAGAGACAGCACATGCGAAATGCGGACAGCCGGCACGCATTGTCGCGAAAATGAATTCGCTCTGTGACCCGGGGATCATTGCGGCACTTTATGAGGCATCGGCAGCAGGGGTAAAAATTCAGCTGATCGTGCGTGGTATCTGTTGCTTAAAAGTTGGCATCAAGGGTGTGAGTGAAAATATAGAAGTGCGCTCGATTGTCGGAAATTTTTTAGAGCACAGCAGAATTTTCTGGTTTGAGAATAACGGGGCAGACGAGGTGTATATGGGAAGTGCGGACTGGATGCCGCGTAACTTGGACCGCCGTGTTGAAATATTGTTCCCTGTTCTGGATGATGAGGCAAAAAAATCTGCAAAACACATTCTCGAAGTTGAATTATCTGATAATACAAAGGCTCATCTCTTGAAATCAGATGGAAATTATGAGAAAATTGATAAAAGAGGAAAAGTTTTAGTCAATTCACAGATGCAGTTCTGTGAGGAAGCGGTTGCAGCAGTTCCGAAACAGGATCATGTGTACCGGGAACGGGTATTTATTCCGGCGGAACCTGCAGAATAGCAGTATTTTACCGATAAGAAGGGGAGAGGTTTATGAATCACAAAATTTTATGTGTGGATCTGGATGCCACATTATTGTGTGATGATAAAAGCATCACGCAAAAAAACCGTGAGGCTATCAACAGAATGTTAGAGGCGGGGCATTACATAGCACTTGCAACCGGAAGACCGGTTGAAACAGCAAGAGAAGTTGCAAGAGAACTGGGGTTAAACACACCGGGCTGCTATATGATCGCATTTAATGGCGCAGTACTTTATGACTGCGCAGCAGACCGTGTACTGTTAAAGCGTTCGCTGCCGATTGAGATTGTGCAGGAACTTTTTGATAAGGCAAAACGTGCGGGCCTGTATGTGCAGACATATAACAGCACGGATCTTATTACCACAAAGCATACGAAAGAACTGGATTACTATGTGAAACAGGCGCGTATTTCTTATAAGATATCACCAAATATCCTGGATGCTTTAGAGGAAGAACCACAGAAGGTTATGCTGATCTCATTAGATCAGAGAGACAAGTTAGAACGTTTTCAAAAGAAAAATCTGAACTGGGAAAAGGGAAAATGTAACAGCTTTTTTTCCAGCAGTCAGTATTTAGAGTACAGTCCGAAAAATACGAGCAAGGCAACCGGTATTTTAGAACTGACAAAGATCCTTAATATGCCGATGGATGCGACGGTTGCAGTCGGGGATGAGGATAATGATGTGCCGATGATAAAGACGGCCTGTATCGGGGTCGCAGTGAAGAATGCCACCGAAAAAGCAAAGGCGGCAGCGGATTATGTCACAGTAAATGACAATAATCATGACGCCATTGCCGAGGTGATCGAGAAATTTATTTTATAGGACAGACATTTTTTGCAATCCGTGAAATGGTGTTACTTCCCGGCGCGCGCTTTGATATCGGTCAGGACAGAATATGGAATATAAAGATGCCCACGTCCGGTTCCGGGCTTTATGGCAGGTTTGTTTTCACCATGGAAATCAGAACCGCCGCTGATAAGCAGGTCGTTTTCTTTTGCAATGCGTTTGACAAGCTGTTCTTCCCCGGTGGTATAGGTAGAGTAGATTGCCTCGATGCCATCAAGTCCCACAGCTTTTAAGTCATCAATCAGCAGCTGCAGCTGTTCTACACCCAGATGATAAAGCAGCGGGTGTGCAAGGATGGCAATCCCTCCGGTTCTTTTGATAAGGGAAACGGCTTCCATGGGAGATACTTTAAAACGTCCGACATAGCAGCGGCAGCCATCGCCGATGTATTTGTCGAAGGCTTCGGAAACGGATTTGATCCATCCATGTTCATAAAGGAAACGTGCGATGTTTGCACGCGTAATGACACTGTCTGTATTCTCTGCCAGAAGGGCTTCCATAGTAATTGGAAATCCTTCTTCCTGCAGGGCAGCGATCATTTTTTCATTGCGTTTATCCCGGCATTCGCGGAATTCAGCAGTCATTTTTAAGAGTTCCGGGTCATCCGGGTTAATGTAGAGACCGACGATGTGGATTTCCTTTTCCTGTTTTTTTCCCGGAAACGTGTAAGCAGTGGAAAGCTCAATGCCCGGGATCAGCTCGATACCGGCTTCCTTTGCGGCGCCCATAGCTTTTCTTATACCTGTGGCGGTATCATGGTCAGTCAGGGCGATAGCGGAAAGACCAGCTTTTTTGGCTTCTGCGATAACCTCAGTGGGAGTAAAGGTGCCATCTGATTCTGTGGAATGTACGTGCAGGTCAACAATTCTATTATCCATAGTCTGTAAGTCCTTTCATATTATTAATAAGTGACTGTAAAAACAGTCAGCAGATGGTGTTATCGTAGCATGAATGAAATATATTTGTCAAAAAATTAAAAAAAGTATAAAAAAATAGTTTACATATTTTACTAAAATGGTACAATAACCATAAGATGGTTTTTTATAGGCAAAAATACAGCAAAGAAGGTGAGAGAATGCAATTACTGACGTTTATGCTCAATAATGTCCGGTTTGGAATACCAGTGGATGATGTCGAGTCGATTGAAACAAGAATGAGTGTGGTAGGTGTTCCAAATGCACCTGCGCATATCGAAGGAATCGTGAATCTGCATGGTGATATCGTTCCGATATGTAATCTTGCTGACTATTTCGGATATCCAAAACAGGATATAAAAAATGTTATTGTGGCAAGTATGAATGGCATGAAGATTGGTCTTGAAGTAGAGAGTGTCCGTGAGATCATTGATGTAAATGAAAAACAGGTGATTCCGATGCCGACAATCATGAATGCCAATCAGAGCTGCTTTAATGATGTGGCATCCTATGATAAGCAGCTGATCGTGATGTTTGAGGTGTCAAAACTGATGCCACAGTCCGAGCAGCAGGGGATAAAGCAGCTTATCGATGACAATACCTGACACACATAGTAAATAAAGCGCACAAACAGGAGGAAAAGATTATGTATAAGAATCTAAAAATTCAGGAACGGCTGAAAAAATGTTTCACAGTCGTTACACTGCTTGCATCCATTGCAGGTGTTATTGGAGCAATTATGATGCTTATTATATCTACGCAGTATAAACATGCACTTACTAATTATGGTTTTTCGCAGGGTGATATCGGAAAGGCAATGATCGTTTTTGCAGATGCGAGATCAGCAGCGCGCGGTGTGATTGGTTACAATGATACTGATATGATCGCAACCATGAAACAGATACATGATGAAAAGAAACAGAAGTTTGATGATTACTGGGCTATAGTTGCGAACACCTGTGTGACAGGCACTGAGAAAGATCTCTATGAGCAGGCGAACACACTTGTTCAGCAGTACTGGGATGCAGAAGCCCAAGCGATGGAGATCGGCGCTTCCACGGACAATGAAGACAGCATCAAAGCCCAGCAAATGATGAACGATACCGTAGATCCATTGTATGAGCAGGTTTACAGCCTTACAGCGGACTTGCTGGATGCAAACGTAAACGAAGGAGACTCCCTTGCGGCAAGACTTTCTGCCATTAGTATTATTTTCCTTATTGTGATTGTTGCAAGTATTGTATCTGCATTTGCACAGGCAATGAGAATGGAAAGTTCCATTGCAAAAGGAATCGCAGTACCTCTTGGTGCGTTAAGCGACCGTTTTACAACATTTGCAAAAGGTAACCTCACAGATCCATTCCCGATAGTAGATACGCATGATGAGGTGGCTGACATAATCCAGACAGCAAATGAGATGAAAGAAACATTAAATATAGTTATCGCTGACTGTGGCAAACATCTTGCTGATATGGCAAGCGGTAACTTTGATATCAAATCAGACTGTCCGGAAGTATATCAG
>PPYE01645192.1_pt1 | contig 17277 bp, 16 predicted proteins | sample 1559881 | NCBI WGS metagenome assembly PPYE01 (sample SAMN08240022, study PRJNA423297) | Human gut metagenome, whole genome shotgun sequencing project. | reverse complement strand
CGGGCAAGACGTTTACGGCCCTGACGATCGCGCGCGAGTTCGTGGAGAAGGAGGGCGGCACCGCCCGGATCCTGTTCGCGGTCCCCTCGCTCGCGCTTCTCAAGCAGACGCTGGACGATTGGGCGGCCGAGGCCGACGGCGCGTTCACGGCGTGGGCGGTATGTTCGGATACGAAGGTGTCCTCGTCGGCGCGTAACGACACGGCCGAGGAGTCGGCGGTGGACCTGCCGATTCCGGCGACGACGGACGGCCAGCGCCTCGCGGACTCCCTGAATGCGAATAACGCGACGGAGGGCCTGCAGGTCGTCTTCGCGACGTATCAGTCGATCGAGGTCATTCACCGCGCGCAGGAGATCGCGGGCGATGAGTGGCGCGATTTCGATCTGATCATCTGCGACGAGGCCCACCGCACGACGGGCGCGACGCTGACGGGCGAGGACGAGAGCGCGTTCACGAAGATCCACAGCAACGAGTTCATCCGCCGCGCGAAGACCCTGTACATGACGGCGACGCCGCGTATTTTCGCGGAGAACGCGAAGAACAGGGCATCGGAGAAGGACGCGATCCTCACCTCGATGGATGATCAGGACACCTACGGTCCGGTGTTCTTCCGTCTGGGCTTCGGCCAGGCGGTGAAGGAGAACCTGCTGACGGACTACAAGGTCATCATCCTGACGGTCAGCGAGGAGGAGGTGTCGCAGCACTATCAGGCGATCGCGGAGATGGGCGGTGAGCTGAACCTCGACACGGCCGCGAAGTTGACGGGCTGCTGGAACGCGCTGGCAAAGCGCAAGAACCGTGGCTCGGACGTGGACTACGGCGAGGATCGCGCGCCGATGCGCCGCGCCGTGGCCTTCTGCAAGGACATCAAGGCCTCGAAGGCGGTCGCGACGCAGTTCCCGGACCTGGTGAACGGCCCCTTTGGCCTGAGCGACCTGAGCAACGACGACGCGTCGGATAACCTGCAGGTCGAGTGCCGCCACGTGGACGGCACGATGAACGCCGCGGTGCGTGCGCGCGAGATGGATTGGCTGACCGAGGGCGCGGGCACGGACGAGGTCCCGGTGTGCCGCATCCTAACGAACGCGCGCTGCCTGAGCGAGGGCGTGGACGTTCCCACGCTGGACGCGGTGCTGTTCCTGTCGCCGCGCAAGTCGCAGGTGGACGTCATTCAGGCGGTGGGCCGCGTGATGCGCCGCGCGGAGGGTAAGGATTTCGGCTACATCATCCTGCCCGTGGCGGTGCCGGCGGGCATGGCGCCGGAGCGCGCGCTGGACGACAACAAGCGCTTCCAGGTCGTGTGGCAGGTCCTCAAGGCCCTGCGCGCGCACGACGAGCGCCTGGACGCGGCGATCAACTCGATGGAGCTCAACGGCCAGGGCCCGGAGAACATCATCGTCGAGCAGGTCTCGCTCGAGAAGGCGAAGAAGCAGGCTGGGAGGACTGGTCCAAGGACATCGCGACGGTCGCGGACCGCTACATTCACCTCATCGATCGCCTGCTGGAGGATCCGGAGCGCCAGGACGCGTTCCAGGAGTTCGTGAATGCGCTGCGCGCGACGCTGAACCCGGCTGTGGACAACGAGTCCGCGGTGGAGATGCTGGCCCAGCACATCCTGACGGCACCGCTCTTCGACGAGATGTTCCCTGACCATTCGTTCTCGAAGCAGAACCCGGTGAGCCGCGCGATGAGCACGATCCTTGAGATGCTCACCGATCATTCAATGATCGAGAACGAGCGCCGCGATCTGGATTCCTTCTATCGGGCGATGATCGAGCGCATCAAGGCTGTGCGCACCCTGTCCGGCAAGCAGGAGATTATGCGCACGCTCTACGATCGATTCTTCTCGCAGGCGTTCCCGCGCATGAGCGAGCGCCTGGGCATCGTCTTCACGCCCGTCGAGGTCGTCGACTTCATCATCCGCAGCGCGGACGACGCGATGCGCACGGCGTTTGGCCAGAGCCTGGGGGATCCGGGCGTGGCCATTATCGAGCCTTTCGCGGGCACGGGCACCTTCGTGGCGCGCCTGCTGCAGCTGGGCGTCATCCCACCCGAGGCCCTGGAGCACAAGTACAAGAACGAGATCTTTGCGAACGAGTTCGTGCTGCTCTCCTACTACATCGCATCGATCAACATCGAGCAGGTGTACCACCAGGTGCGCGCTGAGCAGGGCGTGGACGAGGGCTACGTGGAGTTCCCGGGCATGACCCTGACGGACACCTTCCAACTCCACGAGGGCGACGGCACGATCACCGAGGACTTCGAAGGACTGGCCGCCAACAACGAGCGCGCGAAGGCGGAGAAGGATTCGGCGATCACGGTCATCGTGATGAATCCGCCGTACTCGGCGGGGCAGAACAGCGCGAATGACAACAACCAGAACCTGGCGTACCCGCGCCTGGACGAGCGTATCGCGGATACATATGCTGCCCATTCAACTGCAACACTAAAAAACAGCCTTTACGACTCCTACTTCCGTGCCCTGCGATGGGCATCGGACCGCATCGGGGAACGCGGCGTCATCGCCTTCGTCTCCAACAGCTCCTTCGTGGACGGCAACTCCGCGGACGGCGTGCGACTGTCGCTGCAGGAAGAGTTTTCTCAGATCTTCATTTACGACTTGAAGGGGAACCAGCGGACCTCGGGTGAGCGCAGCCGGCGCGAGGGCGGAAAGATTTTTGGATCCGGATCGCGTACAGGTATTGCAATCACCGTCCTTGTCAAAGATCCAACGCACTCTGGCCAGGCCGAAGTTTTCTATGCAGAAACGGAGGACTACGCAACGCGCCAAGAAAAGCTCGACCAAATTCGTACCTATCGATCCATTGAGGGGATTAGCCGTGCTGATGCTTTCAAGACCATCACACCTAACAAACACGGTGATTGGATTAGCGATCGCGACGAACGCTTTGCAACCTTCCAAATAATTGGCTACAAACCACTTAATGGAAAGGATTCAACTCCTTCGATATTCCGACTCTTCTCTAATGGACTTAAGACCAATCGTGACGCATGGTGTTACAACTTTTCACTATCGAAGATCAGCAAGAACATCATGCGTCTCATCGAAAACTACAATCAGCAGGTGATCGATGGAAGGACAAAGGAATCCAAAATCGATGACCCATCCATCATTGCTTGGAGTGACAATCTACTCAAAGATCTACTTCGAGCAAAACAACATCATTTTGATCCAAAAAAGGTTCGCTCCGGCGTCTATAGGCCATTCTGTGTACAAAAGATTTACTTTGCACGCGAGCTTAATGAAAGACAAGGGAAGGTAACAACACTCTTCCCAACATCAGCACACGCAAACGTCATTTTCGGAGCACAGGGCCGGGGCGCAAGCAGTCCGTTCAGTGTCGGTCTCACAACGACACTCCCTGATTTTGAGTTCATTTCAAAGGCACAATGGTTCTCCCTCTACACCTGGGAGCCCCTCTCCCCCACCTCCAGTGGCGAGCCTGACCTGTTCGCCGACCTGTCGACCTCCTCGGAGAGCCAGGCGGATGGGGCGGCCACGGCCTCGTCCCTGGATTTCTCGCGGCCGATCGGCGACCAGATCCCGGTGATCCTGGACGGTTATCGACGCGTCGATAACGTCACGGACGCGACGCTGGCCTCGTACCGGGAGCACTACGGGGATGCTGGGATCACGAAGGAGGACATTTTCTTCTACGTGTACGCACTGCTGCATCACCCGGAGTATCGGGAGCGCTACGAGGATGATTTGAAGAAGATGCTGCCGCACATTCCTCGTGCGGCGGGTTTCCACACGTATGCGAGCGTGGGCCGCGAGCTGGCGGACCTGCACGTGAACTACGAGCGGGTGGAGCCGTACCCGTCGGTGCAGGAGGAGGCGAGCCTGCACGCGCCCGCGGACCCGTGGGAGCGCTACCGGATCGGCGAGCGCAAGATGCGTTTCCCGAAGTTGGGGCGCCGCGATAAGGACTTCACGCGCTTGGAATACAACGACTACGTGACTCTGACGGGCATTCCTGCGGAGGCGCAGGGCTATTCGATTTCGGGCCGCAGCCCGCTCGAGTGGATCATCGACCGCTACCACGTGAAGACGGACAAGGCGTCGGGCATCGTCAACGACCCGAACGACTTCCTGCGCGAGCAGGGCCGCCCCGACGCAGTCGTGGACCTGATCAAGCGCCTGGTGACGGTCTCGATGCGAACCCAGGAGCTCCTGGCGACGCTGCCGAAGTTGGAGATCCCGGAAGGAGCAGACCGATGAGCACTCCATATGACGAGCAACACCTCGATCCAGTACCTGCAGAGGATGCTAGCCCACAGAAACCTACCAAGCAGTTTCTTACAATGGTACGAATAGCAAACTTCAAGCGAATTGAACACGCAGAGTTGGAGCTTGGACCTGTAACCTATATCGTCGGTGGAAACAACTCTGGAAAAAGCTCTGTACTTCAAGCAATTCACACAGCAACCACAATAGCCCAGTTGAGCCAAAACAGAAACAAGTATGTATTACCCACATCAGTATTGCGGTACACACTAGCTACCTCTTTCGAGACCATTGGCCACAGGCAAATCCTTGGCAATAGAAATGAAGGCTTTCACGCTGAGGTAACCTTCTTCAACTCCGAAGACGAGATGAACGAAGACCATATACACACGATGAAATTCTACCGTGGAAGCAACTATAATTCGATCCGAATTAACACACTCCCGAACTCATCAGGCGCCCTAACCCAACAGATATCGAATTCAGAAAGACTATTCTCAATCTACACACCGGGATTATCAGGAATTCCACTTTACGAAGAGTATATGAGCTACGCATCTGTATTTCAGAGGGCAGCAGGAGGCGAAGCAAACTATGTATTCAGAAACATACTCCGCCTCATCGATGAAGAAGGTAAACTAGATGATCTTGAAAATGCTGTATCGAAGCTGGTAGGCGATGACATCCAGTTTGAAGTCGAAGCGAACGAAACACACGATTTTCATATCACTGTGAAAGCATATATCGGTAGTGAAGACTATTATCCAATTCCTGTCGAACTATGGGGTACCGGCCTCCTTCAAATTACTCAGCTATATTCATATGTGATTCTTTTCCAGCCTTCTGTATTTCTTGCGGACGAGCCGGATGCGCATCTACACCCTTCTCGCCAGAGGCTTCTCGCCTCAGCATTTGACGACATCGCAGAAAACTACGGCTGTCAAGTCATTGCAGCAACGCATAGCGTACACTTAATCAACGCAAGACCCTCTAACGCAAAATTGATTTGGATGCGGAACGGAAATTCACAGTCATATGAAAATCCAAACCTCATCCCACTACTAATGCATCTTGACGGTCTCGAAGACATCAATCCACAAGAAAAACAGATAATCCTCTTGACCGAAGACGAAGACCACCAACTCTTGGCGAGAGCTGTAAACGAGCTGAAAAATGACGGGTACGAAGTCGTCATCAAACCAGTAAATGGGGTTGGAAATCTACGGGTTGCCGGCATTTTTGAGGCGCTGAAGAATTTAATGCCAAATGGAACTCGCATTTTAATACATCGCGATCGCGATTTTCTCATTGATGACGAAATCGAAGGATGGCTTAATCAAACATTTTCCACGTCCGCCGCACGTCCCGATGTGTTCGTTACAAGATACTGCGATATGGAAGCCTACTATTGCAGCAAAGACTACATTTTGCGCCTCTACCAAGATGAGCCGAATATCGCGGATTACTACGACAGGGCTTTGAGAAAGTTTGAGAACCATGCACGTACGGAGTTCGCGCACAAACGAAAGGCTAACAATAAAGCGAATTTCTTACCCGAAGGCGGCTCCCCTACTAATCAGTCATTATGGCCCGATTCCGAGCCAGTCTCAGTCAAAACAGTTGTTGGCAAATTGTTTCTCAAGCGCCTCATAGGCGAGTTGAGGCAGTACAGGATTGACGTTTCACGAATCGGCTCAGTCGCTCCCAACGAACTATTGGAGGATTTACGAAATTGTTTCGATGCGCCATCTGCCATCGATTCTTCGGGCAATACGCAAGATTTCAATTGAGTAGCGTCGAATTCCACGTGCTCTCTCACTTTAAGGGCTCTTCAGAGTTGGGTGTGGGTGGAGGCATCTAGGCCTCCTGCGATGAGGAGCATTCGGAGATGGTAGTTGGTGGGGTTGCGGTAGCCTCTGGCGGTGCGTCTTCCTAGTTCGATGATTCCGTTGATGGCTTCGGTGGGGCCGTTGCTGGCTCCGCCGGTGTCGAAGTAGGCCAAGAAGGCGTCCTTCCATTTGCGTAGGGTTCGACCCAGTCGGGCGATTTCGGGGATGGGACACGTTGGTAGGCGCTCGACGAGATGAGCGGCCAGGCGTCGGCCTTGGGCGGGTGTGGCTTGATGGAAGACGTCGCGCACTTGCTGGGCGCAGTGGTAGGCGACTTCGACACTGATATGCGCCTCGTCTGCCGTGAAGGCCTCACGGAGTCGTTCTTGTTGACGCTTCGTGAGCCGATCACGCGAGGCGCGCAAAAGATTGCGGATCTGATAGAGAGGATCACCCTTGCGCCCGCGGTGACCGGTCGTGTCTTGCTGGACGCGACGACGCACCTCATCGAGAGCGTCACCGGCGAGCTTGACGATGTGAAAGGCATCGAGCACGCTGGTGGCGTCTTGGAGCTGGTCATCAATGGCGTTCTTATATCCCTGGAAGGGATCCAGCGTCGCGATCTGGATACCGGAGCGGAAGTCTTCGCCGCGCTCGGCCAGCCAGTTCTTGTACACGGTGCCAGACCTTCCCGGGACCAGATCCAACAAGCGGGCCGTGGGATGATCCTCCCCTCGCGTCAGGTCGACGATGCCGGTGAGCTCACGGGGCCCTCGTCGGCGTCGGTCCTGGTGGTGCCACACGTGCTCGTCAACCCCCAGCACCCGCACCCCTGAGAAACGGGCGGGGTCATCAGATGCGGCTTGCAGACACGGCTTGATATGGGACCACACGGTATTCCACGTGGTTCCTAACTGGCGGGCCAGCCCCGAGATAGTGGCTCCCTCGAAGCGCAACTGTCGGATCGCCCAGCGGATCGCCCGAACACCCAGGCGCGCCCTGGGAGCACACACCGAGTGGTTCTGCTCAGTGAAAGTCGTGATCTGGCAGGTGTGTTCGCGGCATATCCAGCGTCGCTTATGCCACCGGATCCGCACCGGGACCCCGCCCCAGGCGCTCATCATCAAGGACCTCGACCTCTACTCGCAACCCCCAACCAACACCCGGCCACCCACACTCAACTCGAAAGAGCCCGTTTTCCAGGGCGTTTGCTGTCAGATGGGCCTTCATCCCTGAGCCCATCGGATATCCTACGATCCGACCGGAGAATGCGTCCTTGATCGTGCAGAGGTAGAGCTTGTCCTCATCGGTGACGTGCTCGGTAATGTCGGTGAGCTACACCTCGTTCACGTCAACAGCGGTGAAGTCCCGCTGAAGCAGATCATCATGCACGGGCAGGCCGGGGAGCTTACCGTTTTCACCGCGCTTCCTCCCAAAAACGGACCACCACTGGCTATCCCGGCAGATCCGCCACACAGTCCATGAGATCATGACCTTACCCGCGGCTGCGGCGTCATCGGCAAGAAGCCGATGACAAAACTCGGAATCTAGCATAAACGCGGTGAGCAGGGTGTTAGCCCGGGAGACCTCGCCCAGCTCACCTGTTACTTCCAGCAAAGGTAACTAGGGCTGCCGGGAGAGCATCAAGACCCGCAAAGACACCGCGACAGGGATACCGTCAGCGGCGAACTCATTCGCAAGTGTGTAGAGCCTTTCCCGGCAAGTTCTCCTGGGAGAAGTATACGGCAGCGCGGCACGGGACCTCGTTCTCCTGTTTGAACAGGCGGATTCGCCAGCGGGCCTCGCATATCTCAGTTGCTTTTCACGGGTACGGCCTGGCCGGTTGCCGTTGTCGGTGTGTGCTTTGCGGATCCACTTGTGCGCCGTCATCTCGTGAATCACGAAGTCCTTCGCAATCAGCGTGATAGTGATCCCGTCCTCACGGGAGTGCGCCACACGCACGACGTTTTCTCGGAACTCTTGAGGGTACGGAGCAGACACAGTGAACATCCTTCCAGGCCACCCTGCGGGCAAGCCAGATCAGATGTCACCTCACCGTGCAGCAGTCCCCTCCCGTATCGCAAACCTTCAATCAACCTCCCCGATCAGTACACCTAGAGGGTCTATGCGCAAGGCCTAAGGTCTATTGTGAAACGGCGTGGCAAGGCGTGAGATGAGCCGATTTGCTATAGTGTGCGAGTGGTGACCGCGAGGATGGTTGCCTGGCACGAGGAGAACAATCGCGTGGTGGTGCGGTACATGGGCACGAAGCGCCATATGGTCGACCCTGTCCGCGACACGATTGCGAGCCTCACGAGCCAAGGCAGGGCAGTTGACCTGTTCTCCGGTATGGGGAGCGTCGCGGAGAGTCTGCGTAACACGACATCGGTAGTGACAAACGATGCACTCAGTTTTACAGCCTCTATTTCGCGCGCCCGATTCACTGCGCTCCAGCGATCCGCAGATGCAGTGTCTACGGTTTCCAGATTGCAGTCGGTATTCAAAACTCGTTACGCTGAACTTGAGGCAAAATACGCCGACCAATTAGCCGCTGAAAGTTCTGCCATTACGGGCGGTCGTAGCTCGTTGCAAGCGTATATGCAGCACGCAAAGCATGTCGCCAACTCCGCGCCCCATAGGCGCGCTGCACGTGCTGCCGCAGTGTCGAGTACCAGTCATCATTACGAGCTTGCTTCTCTATATTTTTCTGCAGGGTACTTGAGCTTGCGCCAAGCGATCGAAGTAGATTCGATCCGAGCAGCTATTGATTGCGATGACCACCTTGGCGACCGGGACTGGCTTCTAGGTGCTTGGATCTCGGCAACTTCAGTGCTAATCAATGCGCCGGGTCACACGGCCCAATACCTTCGTCCGAATTCCGACTCAGCGCATGCCCGCATCGTTCGTGTCTGGGGGCGCTCGGTATGGGATGAGTTTGCCGAGGCACTGTGTAACGTGTCGCTTGTTGGGTCCGAGGAGTGGAGATCTGGAAACTCGGTGTACGTGGGGGATGCGCTTGATCTAGTGAGTGCCGGTTGGCTCGACGATATCGGAGTTGTCTACGCTGATCCCCCATATACTAAAGATCAGTACAGCCGCTATTACCACGTGTACGAAACGCTCTATAGATATGACTATCCAGACGCGAGTGGGATGGGGCGCAACCGCTCGGACCGTTTTACGACTGGATTCTCGTTGAAGAGCGGAGTTGTCGCCTCATTCCACGACCTCTGCCGGAACGTCGCCAGAATGCGCGTGCCGCTTGTGGTCAGTTACCCTTCCGCTGGACTGCTTGCAGCATGTGAACTCACAGTGGCTGACATCGCGGGTGAGTATTTTTCGGAAGTGGAAACTTTGTCATTTAACGCAAACCACTCGACAATGGGTGGGTCAACAGGAACCTCTAAGAAATTGGCAACGGAGAACCTCTATGTCTGCACGCTCTGAGGAAGCTGTTGCGTCGGCCGACGGCGTAGTAGCTGAACAGCCACTCAACCCAACTGCCGAACTGTGCCAACTGAAGATCTCAGACGTTGAGCCGAATGATGCGAATCCGCGGCTTGACTTTCCTCAAGATGAACTCGATCGTCTCATGGGTTCAATTGACCAGGAAGGGGTGCTTGTCCCAATCGTTGTCTACCAGCGGGGCGACAGGTATGTACTCGTGGACGGTGAGCGCCGCTATCGTTGTTCGCGCGATCTCGGTCATGAGACGATCCCTGCCCTTATCACGAAGGAGCGTAGCGAGCGCGAAGTCCTCCAACAGATGTTCAATATCCATCTGATCCGGGAGCCTTGGCGCGACATTCCTACAGCCAAAGCGCTGCAGCGTCTCGCGAACGAGATCACGGAGCTGGAAGGCCGCGAAGCCAATGACTCCGAGTTACGAGATCTTACGGGTCTCTCAATGGAGAGAGTTCGGCAGTTGCGGTATGTCGTGACCCTGCCCGAGGAGTGGCAGAACTATATTCGTAAAGAAAGGATCCCACTGAACTTCTTCTGGGAGTTGAAGAAGAATGTTGTGGATGCCCTTAGGCGCAAGCGTCCGGCGATTCTGCATGAGTTCGGCGAAGACAGGGTGAGTGCGGCATTCGTTCAGAAGAGACTCGATGAGGTCATCACTGACACGGTGAGTTTGCGTAAAGTGTCACCAATCATTAACTTTGCGGCCCAAGACGCCGAAGCGAATGGCACTGGCAAGTCACCTATTGATGCGTCGATCCGCGAACTCATCGAAAAGCCGGACGCGACCATTGATGATGCCTACGAGGACACCGTCCAAATGATGGTTGAAGTGGACAAGCTTGGTCGCCGTACGTCGTCAATGATTGCTGTATTCAGTCGACTCCTCTCTCAGACCGCTGGCACCGTGGAATATGATGATGTGAAGCGAATGGGGCATAATCTGATCAACCAGTTGACTGCACTCCTCAATGCCGATGAGACGTCCGCCTGAGCAAAAGGAGTTCGACATGGAGGAGCTTTTGGGTGACCTGGTTGTCGGCAAGCGGGTCGATTTGCGAGATATTGAGTCGACCATCACTGCGATTTGCGCATCGGCGGATGGAGGAGATTGGGAGCGTGATGTTGAGGTAATTCTGGGGAGCAAGAGATGGCGCCCATCCGCGGTATCTAATGACCGGAGGCGCCTCCTCTATGTCTTCCTTCAAGAGGAGCTCCCTCGGTTCGCGAAGGATCGTCTCCTGCTCGCTGCCCAGTGCGGTATTGCTGTGACCGTTGCCCTTCCAATTGCCGCTCTCTATAAGCCGGACGTCACCAACTTTCTCGCTAGTATCGAAGCCGATGTGCTGGTGGTCGATGACTACGTTGACTATCGGCGACTCAAGCCTCGAGATATTCTGACTGCCCTAACGGATGTCGGCGTGCCTTTGTCTCCGGAGTCCCGACGCGAGATCGGCCGAAGTGCCTGGGCGAAAATTGGAGAGGGGACATCCCAAGAGCGTGGCCGACGCCTGGAGGCTCTACTCGCATTTCTGTTCGCGCAGGTCAACGACCTGAAAGTGCTTGAACGGAACTATAGAACGGAGACAGAAGAGATCGACCTTGTTCTTCAGATTGACAATTTTAGCCCTCGCGTGTGGCAAAAGTCGGGCGTGCCATTCATATTGGTTGAGGCGAAAAATCGAGTGGAGAAGGCAACGCAGCAGATGATATCTGTTCTGCTGACCAAGCTTCAGACAAAGCGAGGTACTTCGCGTATTGCTTTCCTTGTCTCTCTCGCTGGTTTTACTGAGAGTGCACAACTCCAGGAGCTCCGGTTCTCTAACCAAGAAATGTGTGTCGTGATGATCGGTCGCGAGGGGCTCGAATCGCTTATCGAAGCAGACAATCTTGACGATACTCTTGAGACCATGGTCCGTCACGCGCTGATGCGGTGACGACCTCTTTACCCCTCTCAGGCGACGCACGGCAGCAAGTGGGTATCAGACACTGCGCGTTGCCCATACCGTGCAATAGAGACGGGGTTTAACTGGCTCTTCATAATTCGGGGTGTGGGTGTTGTGGGTGGCGTTGAGCATGTCGTGGTTGTGTAGGGGTCGAGGTCTTTCGATGATGGAGATTCCTACACCGTCCATCTGAAAGACCTCGACATGCCTAATACTACCTTTGATCATCCTGACCTGAGCGCGTTCACGCGCCTGGATGGTCTGGGGCTGGAGGTGAGCCAGCGCATTTGGCCAGACCATGCAGTGTTGGCTTGCCGGATCGGTGGTGTCGACGCTGCGGGTGCCAGGGCACCTTGCGTGACACGGTGATCAGGCGCTTGGCGCACGAGCCTTACGGGTGGTGCCCCACGGTCGTGCATGTGAGCGTGCGCCGCTACCGCTGCCCGGAGTGTGCCCATGTGGGGCGCCTAGATATGAGCCAAGCGGCACAGCCGGGCGCCAAGCGAGGTCCTTGATGATGAGCGGACTTCTACCCTCGCTGTCGTCAAGGACCTCGGGCGGTGTCTCACCCTACCTGCTGCTGCTCTGTGTCGCTTGATCGTTGTGATCGGTGTGATCTGCTCGTTGACTTGGAGGGCTTCCATCTGATGAGCGTAGCTCGCACCTCACAGGCCCTGGTGCTCGATGTTGACTCGTGCAACCAGATGGTTGGCTGCCCTGGGTGTGGGGTGATCGCTCAAGGTCACGGGCGCGTGGTGGTGGAGGTGATCGACGCGGCCGGGGCCGGGCATGCACATCCGTGCGGTTATGGGAATGTGGGTGGGAGGATTTGCGTGATGGTTGCGCAGCATTCTTAGTGTTTCGTGTCGGTTCTGCGCGTACCCTGATGAGAAAAGACGTACCCCCAAGGGTGGGGGCGCGTCGGAGGACACCTCACCGTGGAGGCACACACACCATGAAGGTCCCACCCCAATCCGAGCAACCCGTCACCGAGGAAGACGAGCAAGACTTCCTCACCCCGACATCGCGCCACAAGAAGCGCGCTCTGACTGCCAAGAGAGCAGCACTACGCCCGTGGGCAATGGGTATCGGGCTCACCATACTGGTGGCTGTGGCAGCTGTTGGCGCCTACACGCTGGGCGCGAGCATCAGCTCGTGGAACGATCGCCCCAGCACCGCGGCAACACCCACCGCACACCCTGCGCCCATGCCGTCGGTATCCAGCGAACCTCCGATGTCAGGCGGGTATGAGATCGGTCCTGACGGTGTCCTCGCGCGCCCCGCCCAGTTCGCGGCAGACACCTACACCAAACCCGAACTACCCGAGGCAGCCAAAGAAAACACCGAACGCGGCGCAGAAGCAGCCGCAGAACACTACCTCGCACTGCTGGTCTACGCGTGGAACACCGGAGACACACAACCATTCGCAGACATGTCCTCGCCCACATCCAAGTTTGCATCGGATTACATCGCAGACATAACTAAACAATATACGAACGGCTGGACCTACGGATTGGAATCCAATATCACGCATGTGCTTAGGGTGGAGCCAATAGAAGCAAATGGAAAAGATGTTCCCGAAGGATCGATTCTTGTCAAATTCAGAATCGAATCGAGCGACGGTGTAAGTTGCACAATGACGAAGTTAGACACCGCTAGCACCTCCTATGAGTCAACACTGACATTCATTATGACCTGGACAGATAACGGATGGGTCGAGACGCAAGGAAGAGTCATTGGTGACAATGAAGGCTAAATTTGTACTCCCGAGTATTTCTATTCTCTTTGGATTGTTGTTCTCATTTTTGCTGACGGCTGCACCTTCATACGCCACAGACGAGCCTGACGGAAAAATGACAGCACATTCGGACGGACCAGATACAACGATTGCAACAGAAGTCTCGAAAACAGAGTCTGCACCCGGTGGTAGTTCCAACAACCATAAGCCCTCAGACGACATCCCAAGGCTTACTAACGATGCCACACCAAGCACTGATGCAGTGACATCCATGGCTGATCGGAGTTGCGATGGCAAGAGACACGAAGGCGTTCAAGCAGACGGAACCACCACGCTGTATGCGTGTCGATCCATGTTCCCCAAGACCGATGAAGCCGTATGGACACCTACTACGCGCGAGATCCTGTACTACGCAGCGACGACGATTCATGCAGACGGTGCGGGTCTTCATAAGCGGCCCGAGGGGGTGTCGTACACGAACAAGTACATTCCCACGCTCGTTGCCGCCACGCATCCCACGCAGACCCATACTGTCACGTTGTTGGGCCACGACATTACGGTGACTCTCACGGCCACGTCCTACACGTGGAGTTGGGGGGATGGGACCCCGGACCTCACCACGACCTCGGCGGGGATGCCCTGGCAAGAGGGCATGGACCCCAACACCGACCCCGCGCTCATTCGCCACTACTACACGGCTCCCAACGGGTGGAAGTCCTTCCTGGACGGCCCATACCCCAGTGCCACCCGCACCATCACACTCACCACGACCTGGGCGGGCACGGCCACCAACCCCTTCACGGGTGAAACCCAGACGATCAATGGCCTGGTCACCACCACCGAAACAACCGGCCCGTTCCCGCTCGGCCAACTCATCGTCAACAACACCGACACCTCAGAAGAAAAACAAGGCCACTAAGCAAGTGATGCACCATGACCACCAAACTCTTCACCATCGGCAAGTGGATCGGCGCCGCCATTGCCACTGTTGCCATCATCGGCGCGTCGTTCCTGGGTTTCCACGCCTTCAACACTCGAGCCCACGCGACCGCCGAGCTTCAGTCCGGGGCACAGTCGCCCCAGTCTGACAGCACCGCTCAATCTGACCCCCAATCGGGAGACACCCCTCAATCCGCAGAACCAACACCGGCCGAGATTACGAAGCCCACTCCCCCAAAGGGCCTACAAGAGGGAGGCCAAGTCGGCGCACAGACGACAGCACTATGGTTTGTAGAATTGTGGGAATACGCATTCAACACGGGTGACACAGAAGAATTCGACAAAATCTGTCAAGATGGCGACTTCTGCATCCGTTTTTCCGACGAGGTGAAATCACTTCGCGAGGAGAGCGTCATCATCCAACCTCTTGAAGACACCATCATTCCCGATAATATTAGGTCCTATGACTGCTACAGGAAAGATACTGGCATTTTCGGAGTCTGCATAGAACTCTCAATATCCGAAAAATCAGCAGTTGTTCGAGGCACCAATTCTGAGGACACTTCCCGTGAGTACACAACCGTTCGCACTGAAAAAAGCGATGGGACACAAAAGGAAAACAAATTGTCACTCCACCTATTCATCACGGAGCAAGATGACCACTCATGCGTCGTTAGCGGGTTCTTGCTACGACGAACAGAAAACGCTTGACAAGCAAACCGTCAATAATCTGTTTTCACACTAGAAGGAGCGATCCTGTGTAGCCGAAACACATACTGGCATACAAGTAACACTTCAATAGATTCCGTATCAGGATCAGTACGGAGAGAGACTCTACAACAGTGTTGGTGCCACAGCTTCTTCACTACTGCACGAACGCTAGCTTATTTCGCGCGAAGCGTTGCCCATCACCGTGTGATCACCGTCGATGAGGTGACCATCCACCAGCGGAACAGTCCCTCATATCGTTACCGCTGCTGTCCCGCGGACCGGACCAGGCCTCGCGAAGCAAGATCACACAGATCGGAACACGCTTCTTCCGTACTCACACCGAAGCGCTCCCGATACTCTCTGTTGTTCCACGTACACCGCCGTTGCTGAGGGCCTCCTCATCACTATCGTCGACGATGGCGCAGTAGGAGCACCCGCTCCTCTGATGGCACCATCCCATAGACCCGCTCATCTATCTCATAGACGCTCACTTCTATGTCATAGAAGCCCATTTCTATCTCATAGAACCCTTGATTGACTCCATAGAGATTCATACGTGAGGTAGGCGATGTCATGCCACATCTTCAGGAATCTGAACGTTGAGGCCCCAGCCCACCATCGTGGGCCGGGGCCTCAGCGTCAATGTTTCACGTGAAACAATCGCGAGAACAGCCACCTAGCGGCCTCGAGCGCGGAGCCGCAACTACTTGCGGTGGTAGCGCGGGCTCGTACCCACGTGCGTCGGGTAGACGTTCAGACCATCCTTCAGCTTCGACTCGTCCAGGCCACGATACGTGTACGAACTATCGTTCACGATATCCGTCGGATCCACGACGCCATCCGCGTACTGCTGGACCTCCTCCGGCGTCGGACTCGACCCGCCCTGCTTCTGCGCCAACGGGTTCTCATCCGGGAACTGCGACGGATCCGTATTCAAAATCGCGCCCGGATCAATGCCACCGAACCCCGTGTACTTGTTCCATCCATGATCAGGATTCAAGCCCGTCTTCACCAGCAACTGCAACAGCTGATTACTGGTCGCCTCAGGCCACCGCTGCTTCGCCAACGCCAGAACGCCCGCAACGATCGGCGAGGCGACCGACGTGGCAGAGGTAGTGTCGTTAGCGCCAGTTTCGATGTTACGGAAGAGCACAGGACCACTCACAGGCCCGCTCACAGCAACGCCGACCTCACCCCCGCCTCTCGCGCAATGTGCGCGCGAGGAGGCCATGCCTCGGCGCGAAGACCCAGGCGAGCACGAAGCACGCGGTGAGCACCAGGACGATCGTGGCGCCCGTGGGCACGTCCAGCGCCCACGACAGGTACAGGCCCACCAGGCCCCCGGAAGCCCCGAGCACAGGCGACAGGATCATCATGGTCCCCAGGCGGTCACACAGGAGCCGCGCGGTGGCCGCGGGGGTCACCAACAAAGCAAGCACCAGGACATTGCCGATTGTCTGCACGGAGATCACGACGGCCAGGGCCACGGCGACGTACAAGGAAAGATCAGCCAGCAGCACGTGCACGCCCGCCGCCCGGGCGCTCTCGCGGTCCAGGGTCACGGCCACGATGGGCCGGTGCGCGAGGAACAGCATGAGGAGCACGAACAAGGCGCCAGCCAGCACCACGGGCACATCCGACGCCGGAATACCGGTGATCGATCCGAACAGGAAGTCCTGCAAGCTCCCCGCGTACCCGGGCGCCCGCGCGATGATCGCGACGCCCAGCGCAAACGCGCCCACGAAGAGCACGCCGATAACGGAGTCCTCCTTGAGCCGCCGGTTCTGCGCCAACAAGGCCACGAGCACGGCGGTCACGACGCCCGCGAGCGCGCCGCCCAGCACCAGGGACCCGCCGCACACGAAGGCGATCGCCAGGCCGGGGAACACGGAGTGCGCGACGGCGTCGCCGATGAACGCCATGCCGCGCAGGACGACGTGCACGCCGACGCTGCCGCACACGAGCGCGGCGACGACCGCGATCAGCAGCGCGCGCGGCAGGAACGCCAGCGCGGGATTCGTCAGGTCGCGGAAGAAGTCGTAGGGGCTCAGGAAGTCCGCCGCCGGGACGAGGGCACGTCCGGCCACGTGGATCACGGTGCTCATGCGCGCACTCCTAGGGCGTCGAGGATCGGGTTGTCGGGTCGCACGTCGAAGGCGCGGATCCACGGGTCGGCGTCGGCCAGCTCGTCGGGACGCCCGGAGGCGACGATCGTGCGCCGCAGCAGGTACAGGCGGTCGCACCCGGCGCGCGCGCCGATGAGGTCGTGCGTGGTCATGAGGAGGGCCCGCCCGCCGTCCGCGAGGCTGCGGAACAGGTCCATGAGCATCTCCTGCGTGGGCATGTCGAGGCCGGTGAAGGGCTCGTCGAGGAGCAGCACGGCGGGCCGGATCGCGAGGGCCC
>PPYE01107249.1_pt1 | contig 17277 bp, 17 predicted proteins | sample 1559881 | NCBI WGS metagenome assembly PPYE01 (sample SAMN08240022, study PRJNA423297) | Human gut metagenome, whole genome shotgun sequencing project. | reverse complement strand
GGATTTCTGGGCAATATGACGGAAAATCTGCAAGCAGATTGCGTGCAAAGCCGTCAGGCGGGCTTTATTCAGTGTTTCCGTAAATGATAAATGTTCTCTTAACCGTTCCGGCGGGTCGCTGCATCGTCAAACTGGCGGATTCGCAGGTGGATCCCCAGTCGGTCTGCCAGCTGCTGTGCTGCTTCCAGTTCCGGCTTCGGCAGAATGTCCACCACGCTGAACATCACCTGCGGCACGTACTGCTTGCAGTCCAGTGCAAACTGCTGCATTGCCGGATAGGCTGCCGCACCGTATTTCGGACGTGTGACTTTCAGGTATTCCGCTTCTGTGCCGGCGTTCAGGCTGACGGATACAATGTCCACCAGTCCTTTCAGGTCTGCCGCTGTCTTTCTGCCGTGGATCAGGTCAGACAGTCCGTTGGTGTTGATGCGAATGGTCTTGACACCGCGGGCTTTCAGCAGCTTTGCGGTTTCGCACAGGGTTTCCAGCCGTTCGGTAGGTTCGCCGAAGCCGCAGAATACCACTTCCTGATAATGGGACAAGTCCTCTTTGTCCAGTGCTGCCCGAATCTCTTCCATAGACGGTTCATGATCCAGCCACAGCGGGTCGGAACCGTATGCCCCGTCACACATGGTGCGGATACAAAACGTACAGGCACAGGGACAGCGGTTGGTAATATTCAGATAGAGATTTTTGCCTACTGCATAGGCGATGGTCATTGCTTTCTGCATGAAAAATCACTCCTATTTATGATACTTGGTACCGGATAAGATCTGATAGCTCCGATAGATTTGTTCCAGCAGCATCACTCGTGCCAGCTGGTGGGGGAACGTCATGGCGGACATGGACAGCCGCAAATTTGCCCGCTGCTTCACCGCATCAGCCAGTCCGTAGGAACTGCCGATCAGAAATGTGACGGCACCGTTCTCGCCGCCCTGTGCCGCCTGTTCCAGCTTCTTCGCCAGTCCGGTGCTGTCCAGCTGTTTGCCCTCGATGCACATGGCGATGCAAAAGCCCTTGGCACGTTTCAGCAGTTCTGCTCCCTCTTTTTCCAGAGCCGCCGCAATTTCCTTTTCCGAGGGGTTCTGGGGTAGGGGAACCGGCTCCAGTTCTGTCACCTGCAACTGGCAGAAACGGGACAGCCGCTTTTCGTATTCTTTGCAGGCTTCCCGCAGGTAGCTTTCCTTGCACTTTCCCAGTGCTATGATTTGTATCGTCTGCATCAGAAGATCACCGCCTGTTTCAATCCTTCCGGCGAGGAAACCTGCAACAGGAAGTCCTGATTTCGCCGCATGCCCTGTTCCTGCAAATGCTCCAGCACCGTCTGCTGTGCCAGCGGCATGGTGTTGTTATTTTCGCTGAGATGCCCCAGAATCAGTCGTGTGGTGCCGTGTGCAATGAGAGCCTCTGCCATACCGGCACTGTCCCCGTTGGAGAGATGCCCGTACTTTCCGCGAATACGTTCCTGTAGCATTTCCGGATAGGGACCGTTTCGCAGCATGTTCGGATCGTAGTTTGCCTCCAGAAGCACCAGATCGGCTCCGTATACGCCCTTTTTCACTTCCGGTGTCACACAGCCCAGATCAGTGCACACGGCACAGGTCTGCCCGTCTGACAGTTCAAAGCGATAGCCGCAGCTGCCGGGGGAGTCGTGCATGGTGGCAAATGCAGTTACGGCTGCGGTGTCGGTATGTATGGTTTCCGCAGGAAGAATCTCCCGCAGGTCGGCGTTCTGGGGAAATTTGTCCAGCACCCGCAGCTGTGCCAGCGTTTCTGCCGTTCCGTAAACCGGTACGGGGTGCTGGTTCAGAAATACCCGCAGCCCCTTGATGTGGTCGGTGTGGGTGTGGGTGATACAGATTCCCTGCACGGCTTCGGCAGAGAGTCCGTGAGCCTCCAGCGACTGCACCAGTTTACGGCAGGTGGCTCCGGCATCGACCAGCATGCCGCCGGCAGGGCTGCCGATAAAGGAGGCGTTGCCCTTACTGGAACTGAACAGAGAATAAAATTTCGACAAGATCAGATCTCCTCTTTTCCACAAGAAAAGCCGCCAACGAAGCTGACGGCTTTTTGCATTTGAATGATGTTTTGGCTTAGAGTGCTTCTTTCAGCTTCGCCGGTATTGCCGGATCGGAAACCTTCTGAATATCTGCACCGATCTGCCGCAGCTTTGCGTCCAGATTGGCGTATCCGCGTTCGATGTGATAGATGTCCTCGATCTCGGTCACGCCGTGTGCAGCCAGTCCTGCCACGATCAGGGCAGCTCCTGCACGGAGATCACAGGCTTTCACCGGTGCACCGGTAAGCTTTCCGGTACCCTCTACTACGGCAACCTTGCCGTCCACGGAAATATCTGCACCCATGCGGCGGAGTTCGTCCACATAGCGGAACCGCTGTTCCCAGACACCTTCTGTGATGATGCTGGTACCCTCTGCCAGTGTCAGCAGGGTGGTGATCTGCGGCTGCATATCTGTGGGGAAGCCGGGGTGCGGCATGGTCTTGACGTTGGTACGCACCAGCGGACCGTCTACCCATACCCGAACACTGTCGTCAAATTCCTCGATATTGACACCGATCTTCCGCATTTTGCTGGTGATCGGCTCCAGATGCTTCGGAATGACATTGGTCACCAGTACGTCGCCCTTGGTGGCGGCGGCAGCGATCATAAATGTGCCCGCTTCGATCTGATCCGGAATGACGGAATACACTGCACCGTGCAGCCGTTCTACGCCGCGGATCTTGATGACATCGGTACCTGCACCCATGATCTCTGCACCCATGGAGTTCAGGAAGTTTGCCAGATCGACGATGTGCGGTTCCTTGGCGGCGTTTTCAATGACAGTCAGACCCTTGGCACGGACTGCTGCCAGCATGGCATTCATCGTGGCACCAACGGAAACCACATCTAAGTAGATCTGATTGCCTGTCAGTTGGTCTGCCACCAGATCTACCATGCCGTGTTCAATGTTGCACTTGGCACCCAGTGCCGCAAATGCTTTCAGATGCTGGTCAATGGGACGGTCGCCCAACGGACAGCCGCCGGGCATGGAAACTCTCGCCTTGCCATAGCGTCCCAGCAGTGCACCCAGAAAATAATACGATGCACGCATTTTCCGTGCACTCTCATAGGGTACACAATAATTGGTCAGACCTGCCGCTGAAATGCGGACGGTGGTCTTGGTCAGATACTCTACGGTTGCACCCATTTCGCTCATGATCTGCAGGCTGATGGATACATCACTGATGTCCGGAACATTTTCCAGAACACAAGGCTCATCAGAGAGCAGCACGGCAGGGATCAGTGCGACTGCTGCATTCTTTGCTCCGCTGACTTCTATTTCGCCGGTGAGCCGATGCCCACCGTGAATGACAAATTTATCCAATTTCGTCTCTCCTTTTTTCTGTGCCACCCAATTGTCCATTGCTGTGATGACATCGGGAAAGGAACCGGTATCACCCAGATACGGCGGCACATCAGGGACATTCCCGCAGCAGCTTGTCGCAGGTCGTCCCCGTTCCACGATTTCGTGCGGCACGTGTCATTGGCATGCAGGCATGCCGCACTGTTTCCGGCAGTGAAAACTGCTGCCGGTTGACTTCCATTTCCGGAGCGATTCTCCGGTGAGCATACAAACATAGTTTGCATGCTATCTTCTTTATTATACACGAGTTCTGATACTTTGTAAAGTAAAAACCAAACTTTTTTCGCGTTATTTGGAAGTATCGACGGAAATATTCTCCCGTGTGAAAACTGGTTTGTATGGAATCCATAAGGGAAAATATGTATTTTTCAAAAACGAAAGATTTCCCGTCATTTTTTTGTGTTTTCAGCGGTGTCTGCAAATTCACCATAGGTGCCGATCTCAATGGTTTGAATGCGGATTTCATCTTCCGGCGGGGTGTAGCCGCCCTCCGTAGCGGCAGGCTGAGTCGCTGCTTGTGTGATCTTGTCAATGGTATCAAAGCTTTCGTCCCCGTAAGCCTGTGCAAAGACAGTCATCTGCTGGGAGTAGTTCGGCACGCCGCCGCGTTCCAGAAATGCATCGTTGATTTTTTCTGCATTTTCGGAAACCGACTGCAACTCCTCCTTGGTGGAATCGTCGAAAACGATAGAATTGCACACTACAAAGCGGGTACCGCAGTAGGAGGTCATTCTGCCGGTGAAGCGGTCTAAAATGTTGCCCTCCTTGGAGGTCGTCGGCACGCAGAATGCCCCGCGGAACGGCCAGAGGTCGCCGCTGGTTTCCCGTTCTACTTTTTCATAGGTGCCGTCTGCATCGCTGTCCAGCGAGCCGTCTGCATTGGGGCTGCCTGCTTCGAAGTATACGCCCTTTTCCACCGAGAACACATAGGTGTCGTCATAGTAGCCGGATTCTGCCAGTTCGGTGAACTGCTTTACATACGCCGGTGCCTGTTCCGGAAACAGTTCTGCCACGATCGTGCCGGCGGTGGTAGTGATCTTCATGGCAGGAGCGTCTGATTCCGGTTCGTCCAACTGGATCAGCTGCACCTTGCTCATGTCCACAAACGCCTTGCTCTGCTGCTCCAGATAGTTGGTGCAGGCGAACACGCCCATGCAGATCAGCGTCATCACAACCAGCAGGATAAAAATTCGGGTAATGGTCTTTTTATGGTTTTTGAGTGCCATAGCTTTCCTTTCCGGAGTGGATTCTCACGCAGTTACGCGTCGATCTTGGTGATTTCAGTGCCCTGTCTGGTTTCCCGTACCGCATAGCCCAGTGCTGCGATCTTGTCCCGCAGACGGTCTGCCTCGGCGAAGTCCTTTGCCTTGCGGGCAGCCTGCCGCTGTTCAACCAGTGCGGTGACTTCTGCCGGAATTGCATCAGCCTGTTTCCGGTTGTACAGCAAGCCCATGACACCAGTCAGCTCGTCAAACAGCTTTGCACCGGCTTCCAGCTGCTCCTTGGAGGTGGAAGCATCTGCACTCATGCGGTTCAGGTCGCGTACCAGTTCAAAGATCGCAGTCATGCCGTCTGCGGTGTTGAGGTCGTCGTCCATTGCAGTGATGAACTGTTCTTTCCGCTTGGCGAAAGTTTCCGTTGCTTCAGCGGAGATCTCGCCGGACTTTGCCGCAGCAATGGCACGATCCAGTGTGTCGCGGCAGACATAGAGCCGTTCCAGAGATGCCTTGCAGGCGTCCAGCAGTTCCTTGCAGTAGTTGATGGGGCTGCGGTAGTGTGCCTGCACCATCATGTAGCGAATGACTTCATAGCCGTACTGCTCTGCCACTTCCCGCACGGTGAAGAAATTGCCCAGCGACTTGGACATTTTCTTGTTGTCGATGTTGATATAGCCGTTGTGCATCCAGTAGTGGGCAAAGGGCTTGCCGTTGGCAGCTTCACTCTGTGCGATTTCGTTTTCATGGTGGGGAAAGATCAGATCCTGACCGCCGCAGTGGAGGTCAAAGGTTTCACCCAGATAATGGCAGGACATGGCAGAGCACTCAATGTGCCAGCCCGGTCTGCCCTTGCCCCACGGCGATTCCCAGTAGGGTTCGCCCGGCTTGGCAGCTTTCCACACGGCGAAGTCCAGCGGTTCTTCCTTGCCGTCATTGATGTCGATGCGGGCACCAGCCTGCAATTCTTCAATAGGCTGACCGGACAGCTTGCCATATTCCGGAAAAGAGGAAGTGCGGAAGTAAACATCTCCGTTGGCAGCGGCATAGGCATGACCGGAGTCTACCAGCTTTTTTACAATGTCGATGATGAGATCCATGCAGCTGGTGACGGTGGGGTGTACATCAGCGCCCATGACATTCAGCCCGTGGGCATCGGTCTTGTACTCGGCAATATACCGCTTGGCAATTTCTGCCGCAGTGGTGCCTTCTTCGTTTGCCTTTTTGATGATCTTGTCGTCTACATCGGTGAAGTTCTGCACATAGGTGACCGTGTAGCCGCGGTACTTCAGATACCGCCGCAGCACATCGAATGCACAGATCGGGCGGGCATTGCCGATGTGGATATAGTTGTAGACGGTAGGACCGCAGGCATAGATGCCCATGTGCCCCGCTGTCATGGGGACGAGTTCTTCTTTTTTTCGTGTCAGCGTGTTATAGATCTGCATGACCGTTCTGCTCCTTTATACTATTATATAATATACGCATTATGTAGGAACGGCGGTGCCGTTCCGGTTTGGCTTATCCAAACAAAAATTGTTGAAAATCTCCCATAGACGGGAAAATTTTTGCCGCAAGCTGTTCCATTTCCGGTGTGGGCGGCAGCAGGTCGGGAATCATGATCGCCTGCATGCCGGCTGCGGCGGCGGAGCGAATCCCGTTGTAGGAATCCTCCACCGCATAAGCCTCTGCCGGCAGTACGCCCAGTTCCCGACAGGCAGTCTGGTAAATCTCCGGATTCGGCTTGCTGTGCTGTACCATGTCGCCGCCGATGATCTGATCGAACATCTGTTCCAAGCCGAAATGCTGCATTTCTTTCCGAACTATCACTGCCCGTGTGGAGGAGGCGATGCCGGTTTTCCAGCCGTGGGCACGGAGTGCCGTCAGCATTTCCCGCACACCGGATTTCAGTTCCAGTCTGCCGGCTTCCACGTTCTCCCAGTACTTTGCGGACATCTCTGCCTTGTATGTGTCGTAGGGAAAATCGGCTCCGTATTTCTCCAGAAACATCTGTCGGGCCATGTCGGCATTGCTGCCCAGACACCGGTGGCAGATCTCCTGTATTTCCGGAATTCCGTGGAGTTTCGCCGTCTGTTCCCAGCACTGAAGTACCAACGCTTCGGAGTCAAACAGCACGCCGTCCATATCAAATACCACACACTGCATGGGTCATTCCTCCGTTTTCTCCGTCTGTTCCTGTTTTTCCAGCTTAGACATCTCCGTCCGCAGACAGGTCACTGCGGATTTCAGCATGGTGATGTCCTCCATGGTCAGATCCGGAATGTGGATCTGATCCAGATCCTGCTGCTGAACCTTTTGTCCTGCCATGCGGGCGATTCTCGCCGGAACGCCTACGGCGGTACAGTTGTCAGGAATGTCTTTCAGGACAACGGCATTGGCAGCCACCTTGACATTGTTGCCGATGTTGATCGGCCCCAGCACCTTGGCACCTGCACCCACCATGACGTTGTCGCCCAGTGTGGGGTGTCGCTTGCCCTTGTCTTTGCCGGTGCCGCCCAGTGTGACACCCTGATACAACAGACAGTTGTCACCGATCACGGTGGTTTCCCCGATCACGACACCCATGCCGTGGTCGATGAACAGTCCCTTTCCGATCTGTGCACCGGGGTGAATCTCAATGCCGGTCTTGTGCCGTGCCCGCTGGGATATGATGCGGGCAATGGTGAACCATTTATGCTGATAGAACCAGTGGGCACGCCGGTAGCTGCGGACTGCTTTCAGACCGGAATAGGTCAGCAGAATCTCCAGACTGCTGCGTGCGGCAGGGTCCTTCTCTTTGACAATGGCAATATCTTCCCGAAGCTGTCGAAACATCTTCCCATGTCACCTCCTAAAATTGTCGGTACTTGCAGGGGTAAAAAAACGCCTCTGCAAGTGCGTTTTTCATACACTTCCAGAGGCGGAAAAAATATTCCACGGTTCCACTCTGATTTCTCACTCAACGGGATTTTTCTATAGAGAAAATCCCTTGGAACTGGTTTTCTATTACGCAATTACGCAAAAAATCAGTTCCCATGCCGATAACGGGGCAGGCCGGACACGGATACTTCGGGCGATCTTACACAGAAACTGCCGTTCCCCATGCCAACGGGGAATACGAAAAATTCGGATTCCCGTCGCAGTTGCACTTCCCTCCGGTGCGGGACATTGTTCCACCGACCCAATGCTCTCTGCACACCGCTGCCGGAGATACTCTCACTGCTGCGTTGTTCCTATCATCTGCCTGTATGCACAAATCATACTGTGCAACAGGATTTCCTTATTATTATATGCGATTTTACTGGTTTTGTCAATGAATTTTTTGTTGCAGAAGGATTTTCTCTGTGTGGATTACTTCGCCAGTACCTCGCTCCACGACTTGTCAAGTCCTGCCCCGTGGAGTGCCACGTAGTACAGCAGGTAGTAGATGTCGGTAGAATCCACTGCCCCGTTGCAGTCTATGTCTGCGGCAGCGATCTGCTGTATTTCCAGCCCGCTGTCATTGCCTACCGCAATATTTGCCACATGGAACAGGGCATAGTAGATGTCCGTGGAATCAATGCTGCCGCTGTTGTCCACATCACCCAGCAGGGTGTCAGGATTGTTCAGGTCAGCAAAGGCGATGCTGTATTTTTCGGCGTATCTCTGGGCAGTGGAGTCGGCATATCCTCGAATGGTCAGCCTGCTGCATTCTCGGAATATAGATTCTCCCATGCTGGTCACACTTGCGGGGACGGTGATGCGGGTTAGATTGGAGCAGGAAGCAAACGCCCAGTTTTCTATTTTTGTCAGGCTGTCCGGCAGACACAGACCGGTCAGTCCGGTGCATGCGGCAAAGGCGTTGCTTCTGATCGTGGTCACGCCTTGGGGAATGGTGAGCGTGGTCAGGCTGGAGCACTGATAGAAAGATGCCACTTCAATGGTGGTAATACTTTTCGGCAGTACGACACGGAGCAGCCCCTTGCAGCCGGAAAAGGCAGAGGAACCAATGCGTGTTACGCTGTCGGGTATGGTGACGCTGGTCATTTGTGTAGAGCAGGCGGTTGCGAGTCCCAAGTCGGAAGAAAAGGCATAGTTGGCAATACTGGTCACCCCGTCAGGTATGACAACATCTCCGGTGCAGGTCTGTCCGTCGATAACAATATGATTGACAATTACCAGTGGATTTTCCGCCTGTCGTGCTTTCAGCCACGGGGTATAGGAAAACGCCTCTTTGCCAATATAGGTGATGCTTTCCGGAATGGTAATATCAGTCAGATTAGAACACCGCCGAAAGGCTGCATCTTCAATACTGGTTACAGGGCAGCCGTTGATCTCTGCCGGAATTTCCACAGCAGTTACCGTTTTGTCGCAGTCGGTAATGGTGATTTCTCCGCTGCTGTTGACAGAATAGGTCAAATCTTTATAAGTGCCGGAAGCTGCACTTGCCGACAACACCGGTTCAGCAGTTTGCAGCAGGTTTTGGAATCCGGATACTTGGGCAAAGCTCAGACAACATGCACTGGCAGCCGTTGCTGCCAGAACTTTTTTCCATAATTTCATGTGTATTCTCCATTTCTTTTTGCGTTTGAGGACACTGCATATTGACGTTTTGCAGTGTTCTCATTATAGCATGAAACAAAAGGCAAGTCAATGGATTCCGCAGTGCTGTCCATACAAAAAACCGGCTCCTGTATCTACAGAAACCGGTTTCGGAAATATTGTGGTTTGTTAGCACTGTCCCTGCGGCGGCAGTGTTCCGCCGGACGGGGCAGCTTTCTCCGTGGCATCATTTCGCCATGCAATCAGACCGATTGCAATTGCCGCAGGAATTACCACCAGCAGGGTAGCAGTGATGAAGTTCAGCGGGATCCAGCCGAGGAGATAGTCCCCGCCGAACGTGGAAAAGCTGTTGACAGCAAAGTGCATCAGCATGGAGAATACCACTGAGCGATAGCGGTGAGCGACCCAGCCCAGCACCAGTCCGCCGAAGAATGCATACACGCCCTGTACCCAGTTCATGTGTATCACGCCGAACAGGAACGCTTGCAGCAGATTGGCTGCCCAGAACCGCCCGAATGCTTTTTCTGCATATTTCATGGTCAGTCCGCGGAAAACCAGTTCCTCTCCAATGGGAGCAAGGCAGACAGTGGCAAAGATGACCAGACCATTGGTGCCGATGCCGGAACGCTCCATCATTTCGTAGGTGTCCTCGACCATTTGCGGGAACAGCAGGCTTTCGATGCCGGAGGTGCCGCTGCTGAAAACAGACATGAGAATGCCCAGTCCCAGTGCCATGAGAATCGGCTCCGGCTTCAGCTTCTGTGTGGTTTCCCGTATGGCGGGACGTGGTTTCCGGAAGCTGAACCGATACCAGAACGCAAAGACGATGGCTGCCAGCAGGTGCGACAGTGCCGTGGCGGTCGGAACGCTGCTATAGACGATGCTTTCATAATCCTGCATGACTGCCTGCATGTTGCCGTCAGTGCGGCAGAGGGCGATGAAAATCATGAGGAAGATCATCACAAAAGAAGCAAAGATCTGTATGGCGAAAAAACTCAGCATCGGCAGCAGGGAAAAGAAAAAGTTTGCCACACGTCCTGCCCCCTGCTTGGGCGGCTGTGCCGGCGGGGAATAAGGCTGCTGTTGGTAGGGGTAGCCGTTCTGCGGCTGTCTGTAAGGTTGCTGCTGATAGGGGTAGCCGTTTTGTGGCTGTCCGTAAGGCTGCTGCTGATAGGGGTAGCCGTTTTGTGGCTGTCCGTAAGGCTGCTGCTGATAGGGGTAGCCGTTTTGCTGCTGTCCGTAAGGCTGCTGCTGGTAGGGGTAGCCGTTTTGCGGCTGTCCATAAGGCTGCTGCTGGTAGGGGTAGCCATTTTGCGGTGGTTGATTTGGTTGCTGCGGAGTGTTATTGTTTTGTGGTTGTGTCTGTGGATCCATGATGCGTCCTTTCTCTGTTGTGGTGGTTGTTTTTATCTGTATTGTAGCATATTCACAGCGGTTCGTCAAGTTAAAAGCAAAAATGGAAATTTTTGAAAAGTAGATTGACTTTTTTAAGCATATGTGCTATAATAAAAATGCAGATGTTTTGCAATAGAATAGAAACGGAGGAATGAAAATGAAGTTATGGAAAAAAGTACTTGCAGCAGTGACAGCCGGCATGCTCTGTCTGGGCTGTGCAGGTGTATCCGGCTTGCAGGGTGTGCTGGGAAGTGTCAGTGCGGTGCTGCCGGTGTGTGCAGCGGAAAATGATACTGCATACACAGTGACAGTTCCGGTGGGAACAAGAACAACGCAGCTGACCTATGCTGTCAATGCCGAGGACACTGTGGAAATTACAGATTGTGAAAATGATGCGGCAGGGGACTTGGAAATTCCGGCAGAGATTGACGGGAAAACGGTGACGAGTATCGGAGATAGTGCTTTTTTTGGCTGCACGAGTTTGACAAGTGTCATCATTCCGAATAGTGTAGCAAATATCGGATATAGTGTTTTTGATGGTTGCACGAGTTTGGCAGAGATTACAATTCCAAGCAGTGTGACCAGCATTGGCGGAAATGCTTTTGTGAATACGCCTTGGCTGGCTGCAAGACAGGAAGAAAATCCTCTGGTAATTGTAAACGGTATTTTGCTGGACGGAACGACTTGTACTGAGGAAGAAATTGTCATACCGAATGATGTAACAAGTATTTGTGGTTTTGCTTTTTGGGAAAATCATATGACGAGCGTTGTGATTCCGGATAGTGTCACCAGTATTGGCAGTTATGCTTTTTCTGACTGTGGAAATTTGAAAAATATTACAATTCCGGATTCGGTTACATTTTTTGGAGAGTCAGTCTTTACGAATACTGCATGGGTAACGTATCGATATGATGAAAATCCGCTTGTGATCATCAACCATATTTTAGTTGATGTGGATCGTGACCAGTGTTCCGGTAAGGTGACGATTCCAGATGGGGTAACCAGCATCGCAGAAGGTGCTTTTGAAAACTGTTCTCGAATAACAGAGATTGCTATTCCGGACAGTGTGAACAGTATTGGCTCATCTGCGTTTTTTAACTGTGCGGCTTTGAAAGAAATTGCGATTCCGGAGGGTGTGACCAGTATTGACGCAGTAACTTTTTATGGCTGTTATAGTTTGACCAGCATCTCTCTTCCAAAAAGTGTAACCTTTATAGGAGAACTTGTTTTTTGCAATTGTATGAACTTGTCAGACGTTTACTATGCAGGAACACCGGAACAGTGGAATGCAATTGCAATCACCGGCGGCAATTCCACTGATAATGTTGACAATTACTTCTTAGTAACTGCTGCGATTCATTTTGCTGACGGCACTGTGACAAAGCCTGCCGATGTAGTTGCCGGCGACATTGACAAGAACGGTGATGTTGATTCCACCGACATTTACTACGTTTTGTACTATGTGGCAAACATTGCTGTAGGCAATGACGGTGAATTGAGTACCAAGCAGATTGCTGCCGCAGATGTGGACGGCAATGGCACGGTAGATTCCACGGACATCTACTACATGCTCTATTACGTGGCACTTCACGGAGCCGGCATGCAGAAATCGTGGGAAGAAATTCTGGCAAAGTGATTCTTTTATAGCATATCCGCAATTAAAAACCCGACCTCTGCATGTGGCTGCAGAAGTCGGGTTTTGTCTTATACTGTTTTGTATAGCACTGCCTTTATTCAGTGTTTCCTTTACTTCTCCGAAATGCCCTTTACCCACCGCAGGATCTCAGCCTCCGGTGTGACCAGACGGTCTTCGTTGAATCGAATATTCAGCCCTGCCTTTACCGTGGCTGTGGGGCAGGCTTCGGCAATGTCGGCAAATGTGTGCCCCAGCCAGCCGCCGTTCGTGGCAAATGGATAGATCACTTTGCCGGAAAAGTCACTGTTTTGGAGCAGTGTCCGCATTGCTGGTGCGTAGGTGTACCACCAGACCGGCGTGCCCAGTATCACAGTATCGTAATTTTTCAGGTCTGCGGAAACGGGTTTCAGCTTCGGCGTAAAACCGCTGTTGACTTCCCGCTGTCCCTGATCGACCACGTCGTTGTAGCTGCCGGTGTAGGGTGTTGCGATTTCGATTTCGCAGAGATCACCGCCGGTTTCCTGCTGTACCAGCTTGGCGATCTGGCGGGTGTTGCCACTGTAGGAGTAAAACAAAATCAGCAGTTTCATTCGCCGTAGACCTCCTTTGCCATGCGGAACGCTGCCCACGCTTTCGGCCAACCAACGTAGAATGCCGCATGGGTGATGATCTCTGCCATTTCAGATGCGGTAATGCCGTTTTTCTTGGCGGATTCCAGATGATACCGGAAAGAGTTGTCTGTCAGTCCCATGGCGATCAGGGAAACAACAGTGACCAGACTTCTGTCCCGCAGGGAGAGTTCTTCTTCCCGCGACCAGACCTCGCCAAAGAGTACATCGTCGTTCAGTTCTGCAAATTTCGGGGCGAATTCGCCCAAGGCATCTCTGCCTGCGGTTTGTTTGATAGCCATATCTGGTATTCCTTCCTTTATTCAGCGTTTTCCAATTTTTCGTATTCTGTATCACTTACCGGTTCGCACCATTCGTTGCTGCAGTTTTCGCCGGGGCATTCCACTGCAATGTGGCTGAACCAGCTGTCCTTTTTGGCACCGTGCCAGTGTTTGACCTCTGCCGGAATGGTGATTACTGTGCCGGCTTTCAGGCTGACGGCAGGCTTGCCCTCCTCCTGATACCAGCCCTCTCCGGCAGTGCAGATCAGGATCTGTCCGCCGCCCTTGGTGGCATGGTGAATGTGCCAGTTGTTCCGGCATCTCGGTTCAAAGGTTACGTTTGCCAGAAAAACCGGTGCCTTCTCCGGTTCAGTCAGGGGTTTCAGAAACGACTGCCCGATAAAATACTGGGAATATGCATCGTTGGGAGTGCCGATGCCAAATGCATCAGCTGTTTCAAATGCGGTTCTTTCTGTGTATTTCATGGAAATTTTCTCCTTAGTCATGCACCTTCAGCTGGTGCAACATTTTTACAAAGTCCGGCTTTGTAATCTCTGCCATATTCTCATATAAATAGTATACCGCAAATTCTCTTGACAGGGAATCCCCGATGTGTTATAATCGTATTAACCAAAAGTTGATATGAGGTGGTGCACATGTATAATCCACAGCTGGCAGTGTTTGTTTGTGCGGCAGACTGCGGCAGTTTTACCAAGGCGGCAGAAAAACTGTATCTGTCGCCCACCGCAGTGATGAAACAAGTCAATGCTCTGGAGGCACACTTGCAGATGCAGCTGATTTCCCGTACCAATCAGGGAATTCGCCTGACACCGGCGGGGGAGTCAGTCTATGCAGATGCCAAGTATCTGATAGACTATTCTGCCCGTGCGATTCGCCGGGCACAGCAGCGAATGTCTGACTATGAAAAGACATTCTGCGTGGGCACTTCGATCTTGAACCCTTGTAAACCCTTTGTGGATTTGTGGGGAAAAGTATCCGATCACTTTCCGGAATACCGGCTGAATATTGTGCCTTTTGAGGACGAACACACCACGATCTTGCAGGAGATCTCCGCACTGGGGGAAAAGTTTGACTTTCTGGTGGGAGTCTGCGATTCTGCAAAGTGGCTGCTGCACTGTCATTTTTTGCAGCTGGGTACATACCGGAAATGCGTTGCCGTCCGTGCCGGACACCCGCTGGCGAAAAAGGAAAAGCTGCAAATCTCCGACCTGTACAGGCAGAATCTGATGATGGTGCCCCGCGGGGACTCTGCGATCAACGATCAGATCCACCACGACTTGGAAGTCTGTCACCCGCAGATTCACATTGTGGATACACCGCAATATTATGATATGGGAGTCTTTAACCATTGTGCCCAGACCGATGACGTGCTTCTCACGATCGAGTGCTGGCGTGATGTGCACCCGCTGCTGGTGACGATTCCGGTGGAGTGGGAATATACCATTCCCTACGGCATTCTCTATGCCGTGCACCCGCCGGAAGATGTGGCAGAACTGATCGCACTGGTGAAGGAACAGCTGTAAGACTCCCTTCGCCGGACAGACTGGAGGTATTTATGTATGCAGACATTTTTCGGGGTATTCTGATCCCATTTTTGGGGACTGCACTGGGGGCGGCGTGTGTGTTCTTTATGAAACGCACCCTGTCCACGGGAATCCAGCGTGCCCTGACGGGATTTGCTGCCGGCATCATGACCGCGGCTTCGGTGTGGAGCCTGTTGATTCCGGCAATGGAGCAGAGTGCCGATATGGGAAAGCTGGCATTTTTGCCGGCGGTGATCGGTTTCCTGGTGGGAATCCTTTTTCTGCTGGGGCTGGATCACCTGATCCCGCACTTGCACATGAACAGCAGTGAAGCCGAGGGACCGAAAAGCAAACTGAAAAAGACGACCATGCTGGTGCTGGCGGTGACGCTGCACAACATTCCGGAGGGCATGGCGGTAGGCGTTGTCTATGCCGGCTGGGCATCGGGCAATGTGTCGATCACCGCAGCCGCGGCAATGGCATTGTCTATCGGCATCGCCATTCAGAATTTTCCGGAGGGTGCCATTATTTCCATGCCGCTGCGGGCAGAGGGCATGGGAAAGGGCAAGGCATTTTTGTACGGTACCCTTTCCGGCGTGGTGGAACCCATTGGGGCGATCCTGACGATTCTGGCGGCAGGGCTGGTGCTGCCGATTCTGCCGTATCTGTTGAGCTTCGCCGCCGGTGCCATGATCTATGTGGTGGTGGAGGAACTGATTCCGGAAATGTCGGAGGCACCCCATTCCAATGTGGGAACGATTTTTTTCGCCGTGGGATTTGCCCTGATGATGACGCTGGACGTGGCGTTGGGATAATGAAAATGACCGGTTTTTGCGGAGAGCAGAAGCCGGTTTTTTGTGGGCGGTTTTCCTTTTGGGAATGGAAATTTTTGAAAAATCATTTGACTTTTTACAGCATCTGTGCTATAATGGAAAAGCAGATATTTTGCAACAAAAAAGAAACGGAGGAATGAAGATGAGGTTGTGGAAAAAAGTGCTTGCCGCCGCCACCGCCGGCATGCTCTGTCTGGGCAGCGTTGGTGCGTCTGGGGTGCAGAGTGTGCTGGAAAGCGTGGGGCATGCACTGATTGTACATGCAGAGGAATCTGTGGCAAACGACTCGACTTTGGTAAGTACTGGAACAACTACAGTTCGTGTGGGTACAAGAACTACTGAATTGACTTATAGCGTGTATGATGATGATACAGTAGAAATTGTGGATTGTGAAGAAGATGCTGTGGGTGATTTAGAAATTCCGGCAGAAATTGATGATAAAGTTGTGACAAGTATTGGAGATGATGCTTTTTCTCAGTGTGTCAGTTTGACAAATGTCATTATTCCAGATAGCGTGATAAGTATTGGAGAGCGTAGCTTTTCTCATTGTGCGGGTTTGACAGAAATCAATATTCCAGATAGCGTTACACATATTGGAAAAGCTGCTTTTGAAAATTGCACTAATTTGATTGAAATAATCATTCCAGTTGGCATAACACGCATTGAAGAATGGGTGTTTTCTCACTGCTCTAGCTTGACGAAGGTTACGATTCCAGATAGTGTAACAAGTATTGGCGGTCGTGCTTTTTTTGATTGCTATAAGTTGGAAAGCATTACTATTCCAGATAGTGTGACAACCATTGGAGCTTCTGCTTTCTTTTTTTGTAGTCGTTTAATGGAGATTACTATTCCGGATAGTGTAACAAAAATTGGCGGATATGCTTTTTCCCATACACGTTGGCTGTCAGAACAACAAGAAAAAAATGTACTGGTGATAGTTAATAATATTTTGATTGATGGAACAGCTTGTCCTAGCAATGTTTCTATACCGTATGGAGTAACAAGTATTGGAGATAGTGCTTTTTATGGCTGCAATATAACAGACATAATCATACCAGAAAGTGTGACGAGTATAGGAGAGTATGCTTTTGGTGGTTGTACTTTAACAGATATTACTATACCCAATAGTGTAACATATATAGGAGAAGGAGCCTTTTTAAATTGTGCAAATTTAGAAGAAATTACCCTGTCTGACAGTGTAACAAATATTGAAAAAAACACTTTTTTTGGCTGTACTAGTTTAAAAAGTATTATTATGGCGGATAGTGTGAAAAATATTGGGGAGTGTGCCTTTGCTTATTGTAGTCAATTGACAGATATTTCTATATCGAATGGCGTAACAAGGATTGAATCACATGCCTTTGAAGGGTGTACTGGTCTAACAAAAATTACTATACCAGAAAATGTGACAAGTATTGATTGGTCTGCTTTCTACATTTGCGACAACCTAACCATTTATGGTTACGCTGATTCCTACGCACAACGATATGCCACTGCAAACAACATTCCATTTGAAGTGATAGATAAGCCAACAACGACTACTACAACAGATGTGACTACCACAACGACCACCGAACAAACGACAGCTACCACCCCAGAACAAACCACAACTACAACAAAGCAGAGCACCACAACGACCACTGAACAAACCACAACTACAAAGCAAACCACCAAAACAACCACAACCGCAAAACAGACAACCACCACCCAGACCACCACATCTTCCACTCCCACCGAACCCACTGCGATCTACGGCGACATCAACCTTGACGGACGGGTGGACATCACAGATGCGGTCCTGC
>PPYE01130690.1_pt1 | contig 17286 bp, 13 predicted proteins | sample 1559881 | NCBI WGS metagenome assembly PPYE01 (sample SAMN08240022, study PRJNA423297) | Human gut metagenome, whole genome shotgun sequencing project. | reverse complement strand
GTTCTAAGTTCATCACTGCGATAGAGCAGGGAGCGCCGCTGTTCGATTTTTTGAATTGAGACTTGTTCAGCCGATGTTTGAAGACAGTCGACAATATCACCGACAGCCAGGTCAACCTTTTTACCCTTGCGGGTTGCTTCAAGCACCGTACCGTCTTCTTTCTCAACAAAACTGTGACGGCCGTGGGAAGAAATCACACGCGCTTTAAACCAAACCTGCTCTTTCATGCTTTGCTCATTTCTTTTTGGATCGTTGCAATTCTGATCGCGGCATCCGGATGGGAAGAATAGAAGGCCGAATACAGCGGGTCAGGTGTCAGCGTAGCCGCATTGTCGGAGAAAAGTTTTACCAACGCACTAATGAGGGCACCTCCGTTGCTGTAGCGAACAGCAAATGCATCGGCTTCAAACTCATGCTTGCGCGAGAAAAGACTTGTCAGCGGAGCGAGCGGGAACAAGAAAACCGGTACGGCAATCGAGAAAAGAATTAAGGCAACGCCGTGGCTGGCTCCGTGAGAGAGCGTGACTCCTAAGCCTTCGTAGAACCAAGAGCAGTCGGCAAGAACCGACAGAATCCAGAAGAAAAGCAGAGAGAAAGCAAAGCTGAATGCCATCATCTTGTAGATGTGATGCAGCTTATAGTGGCCGAGTTCATGGGCTAAGACGGCTTCGGTTTCTTCCGGCGTCATCTTGTTGAGCAGAGTGTCAAACAAAACGATGCGTTTATTTCTTCCGAAGCCCGTCATGTAAGCATTGCCTTTGGCGCTGCGCTTTGATGCATCCATCACATACAGCCCCTTAGAAGCAAAGCCGATTCTGCTGAGCAGCCCTTCAAGTCGAGTTTTGAGTTCTCCGTCAGGCAGCGGCGTGAATTTGTTGAAGAGCGGAGCGATAAACGTCGGATAGATCCACTGCACGGCAAGAATAAAGAGGATGTAGGCAAGCCACGCCCAGAACCACCAGAATTCGCCTGCAGCATTCCAAATCCAAAGAACCGCGGCAAGAATAGGAATACCGAGAACTAAACTTAATACGGCTGATAAAAGCAAGTCTTTGATAAAACGAGCAAGAGTAGTGGTGTTAAAGCCATACTTCGCTTCGATCTTGAAAGTGGAATACCAAGAGAAGGGCAGGTCGATCAAAGAAGAAAGAAAGCCGTAGCACATGATAATGACAATCTGTGCCCAGGTATCTCCGCCGAGCCAGCCTGAAACTTCTCCGTAAATCCATTGGATCAATCCTCCGATAGTGGCGATCAAGACAAAACCTAAATCTGTGATTCGTGCCAGCTGACCAAATTTGATTCGTTCGACCGAGTAGTCAGCAGCCTTTTGATGGGCTTCTAACGTAATCTTGCCGGCAAAAGCTGCAGGAACTGCACCTCGGTTAATCTGAATCGACCGTACCTGACGTCTGTCCAGATAGTATTTGAGAACAAAGTTCCCGAATAAAAATAAAAGAAAGACAATCTCAAAAATTTCTGCTGAGTTCATTGTTCTGATTAGAAAAAAATTGATCCGAAAATTATAGGTGACTAAGTGTTGTGCGCTCAAAGTATGCACAGAGTTGAGCGGAGCATCGCAATGAACTAAACGCCGTGGATATACTAGATTTTTGGTAACTCAATAGACTTAAGGAGGTCAACCATGATTTCCTTTCAAAGCCTGAAGCTCTTGGCGGCTTCCTCATTCCTCGCGGTGTGTGTTTCTTTGCCGTCCCATGCCGGAGTTCATGTTAATGTTAACGTCGGTATCGGAACGCCCGGCTACTATGGAGTCCTGCCCATCCAAGGCGTGACGCCTTCTTTGTGGAATGCCAATCCGATTGTAGCGATCGGCGCGGCATTGGCGGGCGCCCCGATTTATCTGACCGTCCCCGATAATCATCGCCGTCATTGGAGACGTTACTGTGCCGAATATGGTGCCTGCGGCGCTCCCGTGTATTTTGTGAAACGCAGTTGGTACAACAAGCATTATCGTCGTGCCACTCCTCCGCCGCCACCTCCCGGCCCAGGTTATGCACCTCCGCCTCCACCTCCGCGGTATCATGCTGTTCCTCCTCGACACTATGGAGCACCACCGCCCCCGCCGCCGGGCAGACATGCAAGGCCGAAACACGATAGGGGTCCGCAATGGGATCATCGTCCGCCGCCTCGTGGCCCGCATGCCGGTCCTAGACCCGCGAAAGGTCATGACTGGGATGACCATCGCGGCCCCGGGCGTAAAAGAGGCCATCATAAAGACGACTAGAGCTTTGAATCCGATGTTCCGACAGCTCGGATTCTCTTCGTTTGTTCTAAAATGCCACGAAAGATCGATTAATACAAAGAGAGAAATATGAGCAATAACGGTTTTGGAGTCGAAAGAGATCCGCTGTTCAACGAGAACAATCTGATATGGATGGACCTGGAGATGACCGGCCTAGAGCCCCAGATCAACCGCATCCTTGAAATGGCGGCCGTCATTACCGATCCTCAGCTCAATGTGATTGCCGAAGGACCGGTGGTCGCAATCCATCAGGATGCTGCCATTCTCTCCAACATGGACTCTTGGAATACCGCTACACATACCCGAAGCGGCCTTGTCAATCGCTGTCTGGAAAGCAAAGTCACGGAAGACGAAGCCGCTCAAATCTTTATTGACTTCTTCTCCAAGTACGTGCCGGCAGGAAAGAGCCCCTTGTGCGGCAATTCCATCGGTCAGGACCGCCGTTTCATGGCACGCTGGACACCGCGTCTGGAGCAGTTCTTCCATTACCGCAACCTCGACGTTTCTTCGTTCAAAGAATGCGTCAAACGCTGGTCTCCGGAAGTAATGAAGAAATATCAGAAGACTTCCCGTCACGAAGCCTTATCCGATATTTATGATTCCGTCGAGGAACTTCGTTTCTATCGTCAGGAAATCATGAAGATCTGATCGTTTTCATGAAACCAAAAACACGAAAGCCTCGGAAATCCCGAGGCTTTCGCGCTATTTAGAAGCGATTAAGACTTCTTCGGTTCTCTGTTGAGCCGGAGAATCAGAGAGGAGGTATCAAATCTGCCTCCGCCCATGTTCTGAACTTCACCATAGAACTGATCGACAAGTGCGGTCAGAGGAAGGTCTGCGCCGGTCTTGCGGGCCTGCTCTAAGCAGATGCCTAAATCCTTGCGCATCCAGTCCACAGCAAATCCGAAATCAAACTTGCCTTCAATCATTGTGTCGCCGCGGCGATGCATCTGCCAGGAAGAAGCGGCACCTTTACCGATCACATCCAGAACCGTGTGCATGTTGATGCCCGCGGTCTGCCCGAAAGCAATCGCTTCTGCTAAGCCCTGAACAACGCCGGCGATACAGATCTGATTGCACATCTTGGCAAGCTGTCCGGAGCCGACCGGTCCGATTCTGCGAATCGAGCACGCAAAAGCGTCCGCAATCGGTTTGACGCGTTCAATGATTTCTGCATCTCCGCCGCACATTACGGTAAGACTGCCGCTGACTGCGCCGTCCTGGCCGCCGGAAACCGGCGCATCGACAAAATGCAGTCCTAAAGATTCAGCTTGGGCTGCCATTTCTTTAGCGACTTCAGCTGAATCCGTAGTGGCATCCCAGAGGACGGCGTCTTTTTTCATGCCGGCGAAAGCGCCGTTTTCTCCGAGAAGCACACTGCGCAGATCGTTGTCATTGCCGACACAAGTAAAGACGACGTCTGCATCCTGAGCCGCCTCACGAGGTGTGGGTGCAGATTTGCCGCCGAATTTTTCTACCCAGGCTTCGGCCTTGGAGGCTGTGCGGTTATAGACAGTCACCTGACAGCCGGCATGCAGGAGATGTCCTGCCATCGGAAAGCCCATTGTGCCCAGGCCGATAAAGGCTACTTTGGTTCCTGCAGGAACCGGGGAATAGTCTTTAACTTGAAAATACATTAGCGAACACCTCTGATTTTTGTGATTTCTCCGGCAACTTTAACAACACGGCGAGCGAGTGAAGCGGTCGGATCCACAATGGCGGCATGTCCGTCTCCGAGCTTGATGTTGTCAGTTTCTTCCAGAATTAAAGGCAGCTCCGTGCAGCCGAGAATAAGAGCTTGAGCGCCTTTATCTCTGACCAAATGCTCGGCAGCTTTAAGCAGAACTTTTTTGCAATGGCCGTCGGTAAAGCCGGCTTTGACGCCTTTTTCACCGTAAATAGCTTCCATGACCATGGCCTGATGCTCTTTATCAGGAACGACCATGGCAAGTTTCATGGATTTGGCTTTGCGGCCGTAAATGCCTGTCTCAATGGTTCCGTCAGTGGCCATCAAGCCGATGACGACATCCGGTCCGAATTTATCGCGGATCTCTTCGAGCGTTACCTGCTGCATATTGATGAGCGGAACGCTTAAGTGCGGGACGATGGTTTCAAAGTAAGCGTGCGCGGTATTGCAGGCAATCACGATTGCGTCAACCGCATCTTTTTCGAGCTTGCGGCAAGCGGCATACAAAGAAAGTGTGGGATCCACGCCGCCGTGAAGCAGGTATTTGGTACGGTCAGGAATCTGGGGATTCTGTTCGACGGCAACTTTGATGTGTTCCTGGTCATTCTTAGCAGGAGTTGCCTTAGTAATTTTGTCGTAAAGGTCGACAGTGGCAGCCGGTCCGAGACCGCCGACAATACCGATCTTGAAGGGTTTAGGAAGTTTTTCCCAATCGGTGAAGCAAAGGTAGGAAACGTAGGCGCTCATGGAATCCAAAACGTTGTAACCCTCGGACTTCAGAGCGGCCGCAAATAATGCCTGCATGACGCAAGTCGGGAAAACCAATTCGGCGCCTTCGCTCAGAAGGTTAGAGCAGACTTTGCCGAAGAGTTCACAGGCTTTCTTCTGATCGGGAATCACTGCACAGTGAGAGCCGCTTTCGAGTTCGTCGAACACTTCGAGCATAGCTTCGCTCGGATAAACCCATTCCACAGGGACTTCGCGGCTGACGGTTTCTGTAATGAGTTTGGCTTTATCTGTACCCGGACGGCCGAGATAACCGAGTTTCTTAACAGGATTCTTCTTGAGCTCTTCGATGCAGGCCTGAAGGATATCCGTCACAGGAGTTGTGATTTCTGTTTGAACTTCATTTAAGAAACTGATGTTTCTGAAGTTGCACAGTGCAATGACTTGAGCGCCTTTTTCGATGAGCTGATACGACTCTTCCAAAACGCGAATCTTAACGTCGCCTTCTTGGACTAACTTCGGAGCGTCTGTATCCGGGGAAGACCAGTCGAGATCCACAAGTTCAATGCGGGGACGTGAACCGTCAGGAAGGAAAGTGGACTGGAGTCTTTCTTTCAAGGCTCTGACGAAGGGGGCGGGACTAAAACTTTGGCTGATGCCGATGACTTTATGGTTCATAGTTACTCACCGTTGTTAGATTTGGATAAGTATAGAGCCGCTGTAACGTTTTGACACCTCTAATTTTCCTTAATAGCTTCGGCGCCAGGCATTCATTGGAGAAACAAAAGAATTGAGCCCGCATATTACGGGCTCAAAAGCAAGAATCATAGAAAAAACCGAAGTCTTCGGTCATGAAAAACATCGTTCTCTATTTTTGTCCGTCATTCTTAGGCTGGCTGTAATGATGGTGGTTAGAGCTTCTCTGTTCTCCGGTGACGTCCGAAACGATGTCGGATTCAATCGAATTTTTAGACAGCTTCTTAAGAACGGTCTCGGTTTTGGCGGTCGGCTGGTCTTTATCGTTGACCGTGGCAGAAACGGACAGCCAAGTCTTGCTCATCGCAATACCAACGGCAATAACAACCGGTCCCAGAATAATGCCCATGAATCCGAACGCCAGCACGCCGCCGAATACGCCTAAATAGATGAGCGACAAGGGCAGGGAAGCGCCCTTGGAAATCAGGATCGGCTTTAAGAAGTTATCCACACTGGAGACTGCAAGCGAACCCCAAAGCACGAGGAAGATCGCCATGCCGACTTCGCCTTTGTAATAGAGCCAGAAAGCAGCAGGACCCCAAACTAAGGGAGGCCCGATAGGAACGGCAGATAAGACGAACACTGCGACACCCAATGTGATGGCGCCGGGAACACCTGCGATCCAGAAGCCGATTAAGGCAACGACGCCTTGGCCTGCAGCACTTCCGACAATGCCGAAGACGACGCTGCGGGTTGTGTTGACGATAATGTCGCGAACTTCGGCACCGATGCTGCCGCTCATGCGCGTTAAGAGTGCCAAAGATTTTTGAGAAAGGACTTCGCCGTCGCGATAGAAGAAGAAAATCACGAACAGCATGAGGAATAACTGGAGAAGTCCGTCGCCTAACATCACGGCACCTGCAAGAGCCGCGCGGCTCACAGGATCAAAGAGCTTTTGTGCAATGGCGGCGAGCTCCTCTTTATTGCCCAGCAGATGTGCAGCTTGTGTGTAGGCCCATTCACCGACAAAGGGAATTTCCCTGAGTTCTTCTGGAACAGTAAAGCCGGAGGCAATCCATTCACGCACATAACGAATTAAGGTCGGGATTTCCTGGGCCGATACTAAAGATAATCCGGCAATCGGAAGCACAATAAGGATGGCCAGCAGGGACACCATGATCAGTGTCGCAACAAGATTCCTGCCTCCGACTTCCTTTCGGACTCGTTTAAAGAGAGGCCAAGAGACGATCGCGATCACAGCCGCAACCGACATCGCTGTTGCAAAGGGCCAAACGACTAAAAAACAGCCGATGGCGATGAATGAACCGAAGAGAAACCGCACCACATAATCGGCACGGTCCCTGAGGGAAGGCAATAGCATAGCTCTCAATAAAAAATGATTTAGGGAAATTTTAGTTGAAATGTGCTTTGCAACACGGAGTTGTTCTGATTTTAGGCACTAGGGAGCTTCTTCATCGAACAGCAAGGTTTCGTCCCTTGATTGAGCAGGTACTGACTGCCCCATTCGTACATCGACTCTAGAATCGGCCGAAGAGAGGTTCCCAGCGGCGTTAGGGAGTATTCAACTTTCGGAGGAACGACGGCATAAACCTTTCTGATGAGCAGTCTGGCATCTTCCAGCTCTCGAAGCTGCTGAGTCAGCATTTTTGGCGTTGCCGACGGAATCAGCCGACGCAGTTCGGAAAAGCGTAGTGTCTTGCCGATGAGGTTCCAAAGAATAAGCGTTTTGTATTTGCCGCCGATCAAAGAGAGTGTGGCTTCAACGGGACAATGGAACTCTTCAGACTGAAAAGCTTCAGAGGGTTCGGATTTAACTTTATCCATAATATCTAAAAAGTAACTATCTATCAAAAACGGAAGTTCTTGCGTAAAAGATAATAATACTTAGAATGATTTCGTCCGACAACGGAATTAAATATGAAGAAGAATTTTGATGTCACCGGAATGACGTGTTCAGCCTGCTCTAATCGAGTAGAGAAGGCTGTGTCGCACGTACCCGGCGTTGAAGACGTGAACGTCAATCTGCTGAAAAACAGTATGACCGTCGATTACGACGAAACTAAAACCGGCCTGGAGCAGATCATTCAGGCGGTGACGGACGCAGGCTACGGTGCGAGCGAAAAGCAGGCTGCAGGTTCTCCTGCTGCTAAATCCGTCGATCCCACGCTGGCGGCCAAAAAGGAAGCCGCACAGATGAAGACTCGTCTGTACGTTTCGCTCTTTTTTGCGGCCATCCTCATGATGCTGGCAATGGGTCCGATGGCAGGGATGCCGCTTCCGGCAGTCATGTCCGGAACAAAGGGTGCACCGATCAATGCTCTGACACAGTTCCTTTTAGTTCTGCCGGTTGTCTTCGTGAATTTCAAGTATTTCACGGTCGGATTTAAGACGCTCTGGCAAAGATCTCCGAACATGGATTCTCTTGTGGCGATCGGATCTTCGGTCTCCATGCTGTTCGGACTCTTTGCGCTTTACATGATGCTCTATGCATTAGGACAAGGCGACGAGGCAACACTTCATCATTACGCGCACAACTTGTACTTCGATTCTGCCGCGATGATCCTTGCCCTGATCACATTGGGCAAGTACTTCGAATCCAGAGCTAAACATAAGACGACGGACGCCATTTCGCAGCTGATGTCCTTGGTTCCGGATAAAGCGACTGTCTTAAAAGACGGCAAAGAGACGGAAGTGCCGGTCAGTTCTGTTCAGGTCGGAGACATCGTTGTCTTAAAGACAGGCAGTCGAGTGCCGGTTGACGGGATTGTCGTTAAAGGCTCAGGCGCATTGGATGAATCTTCTCTTACCGGAGAAAGCATTCCTGTAGATAAAAAGGAAGGAGAAGAGCTTTCAGCTTCGACGCTTTTGACTCAAGGCTATATCGAAATGCGAGCAACTAAGGTCGGAGGCGATACGGCTTTAGCTCAGATCATTAAATTAGTGGATGAAGCAACTTCCACTAAGGCACCGGTCGCCCGCTTAGCAGATAAAGTCAGCGGAATCTTTGTACCGACAGTGATTAGCATCGCAATCATTGCAGCCATCGTGTGGATGTTGGTCGGCTACTCCTGGGAGTTCGCGCTTGAGATCGCGGTATCGGTTCTTGTGATTTCCTGCCCGTGTGCATTAGGTTTAGCGACTCCGACTGCCATCATGGTCGGCACCGGCCGCGGCGCAAGAAACGGCATTCTATTCAGAAGCGCAGAAGCAATTGAATCTTTAGAAAAAGTCGATGCCGTTGTTTTGGATAAGACCGGAACCGTCACTTCCGGCAAACCTTCTTTGACTGATGTTATTGCTTTCGGAAAGGTAAAGCCTGAAGAAATTCTCACGCTTGCTGCTTCTGTAGAACAGAAATCCGAGCATCCTTTAGCAACTGCCATTGTCGAAGGGGCCAAGGCATTGAATCTTCCTTTGAAAGAAGCTTCCGACTTTTCCCAACAGCTCGGTAATATTTCCGGAACCTGTGAAGGCAAAGCAATTCGCGTCGGCAACAGCTCTGTGCTTTCTTCGGAAGATGGAAAGACCAAGGAACTTGCGGACGCCGTTGCCAACGAAGGCAAAACACCTCTTTACGTGATTGCGGACGGTCAACTTATCGGACTTTTAGCCATTGCTGATCCGATTCGTCCCGACAGCAAACAGGCCATTGAAGCCATGCAGGCCAAAGGCAAAGAAGTTTGGATGCTTACCGGCGACAATGAAAAAACGGCAAAAGCCGTGGCTGCCAGAGTCGGTATTAAGAATGTCCGCGCCGAAGTTAAGCCGGCAGACAAGGAAGCTGTCGTTCGCGAACTTCAGGCAAAGGGCAAGAAAGTTCTTATGGTGGGCGACGGAATTAACGATGCTCCTTCTCTTGTGAGAGCAGACGTGGGGGCGGCGATCGGCGCCGGTACAGATGTCGCGATCGAAGCTGCCGATGTGGTTCTCATGAAGAGCCGTTTGTCGGACGTCGTTAATGCTTCTGCCTTGTCTCATTCGACGATGCTCAATATTCGTGAGAACTTGTTCTGGGCATTTATTTACAACATCATCGGTATCCCGGTTGCCGCAGGCGTTTTCTACACGGCTTTCGGATGGATTCTCAACCCGATGATTGCTGCCGCGGCGATGAGTATGAGCTCGGTGAGCGTAGTGACGAACGCTTTGCGCTTAAGAGGCTGGAAGCCTGTGCTGAAGGATTCCGGAAACGGAGAAAAATCCTTAGATCAAGCTTTACTGCCCAAGCTTCAGCAATTAGCGGATGTTTCCACGGAAACAGAACAAAGCGATGCTTCTGACTTTATCTACAAAGTCGGTATCGAAGGCATGATGTGCGAACATTGTGTCAAAGCTGTTAAGGGCGCATTAGAGAAAATTCCGGGCGTGGTTTCTGCTGACGTTTCTTTAGAGAACAAGAACGCTGTCGTTAACGCTGATCATGCATTGTCTGAAAAAGAGGTTGCAGACGCGATTAAGGCAGAGGATTATGAAGTGACGTCTTTTGAGATGATTTCTGCTCCGAAGGAAACCGTCTCCATCAAGATTGACGGCATGATGTGCGAGCACTGTGTGAAAGCCGTGACCAAGGCACTTTCCGGCATTGAGGGCGTCACGGTTAAGTCGGTTTCTCTTGAGGACGGAGTCGCTAAGGCCGGTGTACCGGAAGGTTTTGATACTGAAAAACTGAAAGCGCCGATTGAGGATGAAGGCTATCAAGTAATAAGCATTCAATAACTATTCAGTTCATCGAGCCGAGGCTGGGTGAAATCGCCTCGGCTGTTTTTCCGACGAAACTTGTTCTGGACTTTTCGTGCAGCCTCGAGGCCGACGAACATGTGCTCAAAGTTAAGGAAGAGTCCGGCAGAAACCTCAAGTTCTTGACAACTTGGACGTTATCCGATCTTCCTTAATTGCTATCAGAAGAACTGCTTTTTAATGACGTGATTACGTCCGGTTCTTTCCAACGGTATGCCGAATTCAACCATGATTTGTTGTCCGTTGGGAAGCTGCACTTAATTCCGGCGAGGTCTAAAAGAAGGAAGGACAGCCAGTCTGCTCGGAAAGGTCTGTTGGAAAGCAGATTACGCTCCTGTGAGTATGTTTTTTCATTGCTCCAGAAGAGAAACGGAATCGTGTAACCGCCTAGCGTTTTTGAAGAGTGGCCTACAAAATCACCTCTGTGACCGGACTCAGCACCGTGGTCGGAGAGGTAGATCCAGTCGACCGGAGCGCTCCCCGCCGCTTTCTTTGTCAGATCAAGAGATTCAGAAATAATCTTGTCTTGATATAGCATTCCAAGGTTATATTGCTCTTTGAGAATGAGCGTTCTTCTAGAGCGCCCCATTTCTTTCAACGATTTGGCCACGTCATCTTCCTTACTCCATGTCGCTTTAGTTCCTTCCGGAAACCTCAACGCGAAGTGTGGATGCAGACCGATCAAATGGACAATGATCAGTTTCTTTTCGTAGTTTTCGGACAGAGCTCGCTTTAATTCCGGAATGACTTTCTCATCAAAAGAAGCACTGGACCGTCCGCGTTGGCGATTCATTTGTACCATTTTGTCGGCAAAACTCGCATATTCAGCTTCTATGCCAAGGTCGTCTTGATTGCTGATCCAAGTGATGTGGTATCCGGCCTCTTTGAATAAAGCCAGTAAGTGGACATGTTCTTTTTTTGGTGCTTTGATATCAAATTCAAGCATGGAATTGAAAGCAGGTACCGTGCTGAATTTCGTCGAATAGGCTTCCTGAGCTTTACCAAAAAGCTCGTCTTTCGCTTCAATCTCTTTAAGCCGCGGAGTCGTGTTGCGTGTGTAGCCGTACAAAGACATGTCTTCTCGTGACGTACTCTCTCCAATTACTAAAACAATCGTTTTCGGGCCTTCGGCTACATGAGAAATAAGGTTCTTTGCGGATAGCAAATAGCCTTTATTCTCGTTTTTAATTTCCTTCCAATAATCCTTTTGAGCTTCAACAGCGTTTAATAAATCGGTATAAACAAACAAAGGAAATCGTTTACGCCAAGCATCCTGATAGAAAGAAAATAGAAATATTGCCGATAGTACACACGTGAGGGCGAAAATACTTTTTGATCTCAGCGATGAAATTTGAATAATTTTAGTTAGACAAATAGTGCAAAGAATGAAAACTAAAAGTGATGAAGTCCCCCAAAGCAACAATTCTTCTAAGCCAGCTTTTAAGTAACTAACAGCTTCATCAGTATTTGTATTGGCTAGAGCCTGAATAACGAAAGAGGAATCAAGAGAAGCATCGTAATTCTTATAAAGAAAACCTTGAATTCCACAGAAGGAAACTATGAGAAAACAAAAAGTAATATTGCAAATGAGTAGGATCCTTTTTATGGTAAGGGGTAAGTGCAAAGTGCACAAAAAGGAGATAGGCACGTAAAAAGCAGCAAGTTGTAATCCTCTAACTTTTCCCAAGGCAACGCCTGAAAAGATAGCTAGAAGAAGAACGTATAAAAAAAAACATAGCCACGATGCATTACTACGAGTTCTAAGATAGATGCTAGTTTTTTCAAAATGATGCATTGTTATTCCTATAACACTGGTCTTCAAACCTTTTCTTGTTACATAAATAAAAAAACAAGAACTCGTTGTTATTAGATTGGTTTTTGAAGAATCTTACCCAAGTAAAAGTAATATAAAAAATTTGATCGAAAAGTAATTCAAGAAACTTGAAAACGACAAGGAGGAAAGCTGTCATCTCTTTATGTGGTCGCTTATATATGCCCAAAGACAGATTCAGAAGCAAGATTGTAACTGTAGACAACTGAAATTTACAAGATATAAATCTTGACTATTGAGAAGGTTTAGTTCCGATGTATCCAAAACACCAAAAAAGCGTTTTAAACACTGTTAACTCGAATAAAAATCCTTGATCCTCAAGCTATAAAAACTTACAAAAGAATTGATTGGTTAATTGGTTTTAATCTTTTTGTAAATTGAGAGGTATTTTTGTGCAGTATTCTCAATAAAAAATGGTTTTATAAATTCTTTTGCATTTTTAATTAGTTCTATTTTTAAATCATTATTCATAATAAGCTCTTGAATGGCGGAAGCTAACTGTTCCTCTCTGCCCGGGCTGATCAATAGGCCAGTCTTATGATTTTTAACGAGATCTGGGATACCACCAACTTTAGAAGCAATGACAGGTGTGCCTGCTAACATTGCTTCTAAAATGACGCTACCAAGCCCTTCATTTTTGGAAGGCAAAATAAGGCAATCCGCAATTTCGAACCAGTTTCCCATATCATTTTGCTTACCTAAAAACAAAACATTGTTAAGACCATTAGCTAATTTCATTAAATGTTCTCGGTAAGGTCCCTCTCCCAAAAAAAGAAAAATTATATTGTGATCCTTGAGTAATCTCGCGGTCTTTATTGTTATATCAAAACCTTTGTGTTCGAGAAGAGATGCGGCCTGGACTACGATGAACTTTCCTTGGTATTTACTTCTCTCCTTTGCAACTTTCACAGGACTAACTTCATAGGCGATTGGAGAGGAAGGGATTAATTCAATTTTTTTACCGTTCGGAACAAAATCGGATAAAACAGAGCAAATTTTAGAGGAAATCCCAATTAATTGATTGGCTTGAGCATAGCTCCAATGAGTTATTACATTATCTCGGATAGGGTTGTCAATTCGGCGAGTCACTACAAATGGAGATTTGAATATGGCTTTGTGGAGGGATGCCCAATGAACAGCCCTGCCATCATGTGCATGAATGAGGTCGAGATCCCGAAGTAATGGATGAAAATGGCCCTTGAGAGGGTGGTTCGAAGGAATAGTTTTTATACCTAAGGATTCTAATTTACTTGTCAAAAGACTCTTAGGATTAGTTACGGCTACGATGTCAACATTATTTTTTATTAATTCTTTAGCAAGAAAAAAAGTTTGATTTTCTCCGCCGCTATATCCTGAAGCCAAATTAACAAAACAAATTTTCATTTTAGTTTGTATTTTTAGAGAGATGAGTTAATAGAGTTGTTTAGAAGAAAGCATTGATCTTTTTTCTTGCTCTTAATAAATTCTTGGAGAAACCGAGTCTTAGTTTATCAATTGAAAATTTTGAAGTGTTTTTTGTTAATCCAATTCTTATCATTCTGTTTTGAAGTTTTATGAAATCTGAAAATTCTTTTGATTGAGGAGAAAAGTCAGTGTATTTATCAAGAATAATGTCTGACCATAAATCCTCTAACTTATAATTTTTATAGAATGAATTTATTGAATTAAAAGCTTCTTCGGACAATTTTTTCTCAAGCTCAGGCGTTCTAATAATACGCAAGATCGCATCAGTGCAATTTTTTATGTCGTCTTGAGATACACTAATAAAACCTTTTTTATCTTTGAGGAGAGTTAAATGATTGAGATCGAACAAAACTAAAGGAAGACCGCAAGATTTACTCTCAACTATTACCATAGGGAAGGATTCAACGTAACTCGTCATAAGATGGACAGTTGCAGACTTATAGAACTCTTCCACGTTGTTGCACCTCCCATGCCATATTAGCTTTCCCGAAAGCTCATTGTTAGAAATGAATTCTTCAATAAAATCGCGGGAAGTGGGATCTGAACTAGGTCCGATTAAGTGACATTCCGCATTCCTTTCCTGTTTTAGAACAAGAGCCATTATTTCTAAAGCGGATTTATAATTTTTTGTGGTCTGGTCTAACCTTCCAACCCAGATAATCTTTTTCTTAGGTTGGAGCAAATTATGCGGGTTGTTTGAAAACTCAAAGGTCCTCGGATTAGGAATAAATGTTGCTTTAACACCTTGTGAGCGAAAATATTCCTCTTCCATTTTACCCAAGACAACCAGTCGATTAGCAAGTTGATAAATAAGAGGTTCAAGGAGGATATTTTGTAATCTTCTTGCTTGAATCCCTTGTAGAAGATTAGAGCCGGGAATTTCGTGACGGCAAACTATTGTTTTCTTCTTTAAAAATTTGGCTACAACAAGATCCCAAATCAGGGTCTGAGAAGTTGCGGCATGATGAATATATACATCAACGTTTTCTTCTAATAGAATCTTACCCAGTTCCCTTGCACGCCCATCTTTTAATTTTTTTGCTAGGGATCTCCTTTTAACCTCGGCAGGTAATGGAAATTCAAATTCTGGCCGGCTTTCTTCTGTAATAAGGACTATGTTAAATCCTAGTCTAAGGAACATAGGAATTTGAAGGCTTATTACACGTTCTACACCTCCGTCATAAAATCTTGGATAAAAAATTCCAATGTTTTTTGCCTTATTTTGAAAGCTAGTAGAGGTGGTCTCTGCTATTAAATTTTGAAGTACTGCCAATGGATTTTTTTTATAGCTTTCGACAAGCTTAGCAACATATTGCTCCAACAAGACTATTTTTTGTGCGCTGGGCAATTCCTCAAAATCGTTAGTATTTTTCATGCGTAAGACTGCAAAAATTATGCCAGGAAGAGATACAGATTAATTCAAAAGAAAATATGTCAGATGAAACACTTGTTCCTAAAGTGGACAAGGAAGTTCGTTAAAGTATAGAGAATTCACTCCTGGCTTGTTTTACAGTCCAAAAGTAAGAACGATGCAACCCAGGCAGAAATAAAGACCAGCATTGTTTGAGTCTCAATAAAAGAAATTTCTCCGATTCCAAACGTGATCATACTAGTTACGAGGAATAGTTGAACTAAGTTTTTTCGTCTTATGGCTTGAAGGAGCAAAAACAGTTGTGTAAGAACCAAACTTAAAAGTAGGAACACACCGCCTACAACGAAGACTTGTACGAAATCGCTATGAAAGTGGATGACAAAATTTCCAGAGGATTTAAAGATTTTCTTTACATCAATAAAATGGCTTAGATGACCTTCGCCTGTACCAAATAAAAAATGCTCTTTTGAAACGTTAGCAGCAGTCGCCCATGCGGCCATTCTGCCCCCCATGCTAGTATTCAAGGACGATAAAATTTGAGATTCGGAAGGGCTTAGAGGTTTGGCTGCTTCAACTTTATTGATAACATTTTGAATTTCAGAAAAATTTCGGCTGGATGCTAATTCCTCTGTCCCTTTAATAACGCGCTGAGAAAGAGATATAAAAGATAATGAACAAACTATAAAAAAGATACTGAATATTATTGCTATTGATTTTAGATTAATCTTTTTCTTGCTTAAAAAATAAAAAATCAATAAGCCAAAAGCAATAAAGGGGCTTAGAAGAACAGATCTCGTTTGGAGGATGACAGCTGCAATTGCAAAACCGACAATTCCTGTAACGGCATAAAAAACTTTTTCGAATTTTGAGTTGCAGTAAACAATACTGAATAGACAAATACCTGAAACGAGAGCTGTACACCTAGAGTAGACGGTAACCCAGGGACGAATGTATTCCCGTAGTTCAAAAATGGATTTCCCTTTTTCAAAGCTAATAACGCACAACAGGATAAGGGTGATCCATATTGAGACAGAACTAACTTTCCATAACCAGTCTTTTTGAAGTTTTATTTGCCTTGAAGATCTTAATATTGCAAAAATGAAGCTTAAAAATAGGATGTAAGAAACAAGAGAGGAGGGTTTGAAAACAAATTGCTCTTTTTCGGGTAAATAAATAAGAAAAATTAAAACTAATCCTGCTATAAATGGCAAAAAAGGAGAAACGACAAGACCAAAATTTCTTGAAAAGTTTGAAATGAAATTTCGTAATTCTCTCTTGTAAAAGACACATAAAGAGAAAAAAGAAAGTACGGCTAATGGAAATGCAAGCTGAGTTAAGAACTTCCTTCCTCCAATTAAAGGCACTGGATATAAAGGCGTTGAGAGTGTAAAAAGCAAAAGACAAAGAAAAGTAGCCGTCAACAGCCATCTAGAAATGTTGTCAAGTTGAAATCTAGTCATGATTAAACAGTATCATCTATATCCTAAAATTTTATCCTTTAAGTATCATGCACACGAGGAAGAAAGGATTGGTAGAAATCCAATCTAAAAGCTAAAGAATCAATTTGAAAAGGTGAAAAAGGAAACTAACGGGCTACTATAACAAACAGAGGAGATTCGGCCATTTTAAGAGTCAAAAAGAATAAGCCTCAGTTTTCGTTTACTTCTTTTTGATATTCAATGGCAAGGGCGTATTTAACAAAAGTACCATAAGATGCTGTTGCGGCAATTACAAGTCCTGGCCATCCGTCTAAGAATCCCAATTTTAAAAAATAGTGTCTCAGAAATCTTAAAACGCCGTGCGAGACAGCAGTAAATCTTGTAATTTTTTTTCCCCTGCGTTTGGCTAGTTCTCTTGCACCCATATCAGCATATCGTATCGATTTGGATATGTAAGAAAGCAAGGTTTTATTGGAGTAATGAAAGAATCGATTATCAAGAGTCTTAATATTTCCCTTGACGATGAGAGCTTCATGAACGTTTCTTTCATCATACTTGGCACAATCTTTACGGAAAGCGACAGGATGGCGAAGGTCAGGGTACCACCCTGAGTGTTTAATAGGCTTTCCTAAAAGAAATGTCTGTCGAGGAGCCCGGAAAGCTTGAAATCTTCCTAGCGCAATTTCTTTTTTTAATTCGGCAGCTAGTTCTTCTGTGCAAATTTCATCAGCATCAAAACAGATAATCCAATCAGCCTGAATTTTCTCGACAATCATATTTCTCGTTTTGCCAAATCCAGCAAAAGGTAATGAAATAACAGAAGCTCCTAACTTACGAGCTACTTCTTTTGTATTATCTGTGGAGCCCGTATCTGCAACAATCACCTCATCACACCACATTAAATTTTTTACGGAATCTTCTATGTTAGATTCTTCATTCTTTGCCATTATGTAAGCGACTATTCGCATAATTTTTTAATTATTTCGAAAAATATCTCTAGAGAAAACTTTTTCCTGAACGTCCAATAAGTCTTTGTTAAAACGATTT
>PPYE01413633.1_pt1 | contig 17297 bp, 18 predicted proteins | sample 1559881 | NCBI WGS metagenome assembly PPYE01 (sample SAMN08240022, study PRJNA423297) | Human gut metagenome, whole genome shotgun sequencing project. | reverse complement strand
AGCAGATTGGAGTCCGAGATATGCAGTCAATAGCGGGCTATTGACAAAAATCAAGGGATTCAAGATGCGAGACAGGGGTGCAATATGGCCGGAACATACCTGCCTGCAATAATAATATTATTTCTCAATAAATTTAAAACAGCTTCTAAGAGTGAATGTTCCCTCAAAAAACGAGTATAAAGCATTGCATAATTACAAAATAATACCTACCTTTGCCCCGCAAATAAAAACATTATACTAATTACGTTAAACTAAACGAGTATGAATCATTACGAAACCGTTTTCATCTTAACTCCCGTTTTGTCTGATGTACAGATGAAGGAAGCGGTAGAAAAATTCAAAACGATTCTCACCGAACAAGGCGCAGTAATCGTGAATGAAGAAAACTGGGGATTGCGCAAACTCGCCTATCCTATCCAAAAAAAGACCACCGGGTTCTACACCCTGTTGGAATTCGACGCCGAACCTTCTGTCATCGCTAAATTGGAAATCCAATTCCGTCGTGACGAACGTGTAATCCGTTTCTTGACATTCAGAATGGATAAATTTGCAGCCGAATACGCAGCAAAGAGAAGAAGTGTTAAATCGTCTAACAAAGAAGAAGTAAAGGAGAACTAAAAAATGGCACAAGCACAATCTGAAATCAGATATTTGACCCCTCCCTCGGTCGACATCAAAAAGAAAAAATACTGCCGTTTCAAGAAAAACGGTATCAAGTATATCGATTACAAAGATCCCGAATTCCTGAAAAAATTCTTGAACGAACAAGGCAAGATTCTGCCCCGTCGTATCACAGGAACTTCGTTGAAATTTCAACGTCGTATTGCACAAGCTGTGAAAAGAGCCCGTCACTTGGCGCTGCTCCCTTATGTAACTGATATGATGAAATAATTAAACGAAGGAGGAATTTAGCATGCAAGTAATATTGAAAGAAGATGTCGCTAACCTCGGTTACAAAGACGATGTCGTTACAGTGAAAAGCGGATATGGTCGCAACTACCTTATCCCGCAAGGAAAAGCAGTGATCGCTTCTCCTTCTGCATTGAAAGTTCGCGAAGAAGATTTGAAACAACGCGCTCACAAGCTCGAAAAGATCAAAGCCGATGCTTTGGCTTTGGCTGCCGCTCTCGAAGGCGTGTCTCTTACCATTGGTGCTAAAACCAGCTCGACCGGTACGATCTTCGGTTCTGTAAACAACATTCAGATTGCCGAAGCCCTCGAAAAATTGGGACATATCGTAGACCGCAAACAAATCGTTATTAAAGATACGGTTAAAGAAGTGGGTAACTACAAAGCTATTGTAAAACTTCACAAAGAAGTCAGCGTAGAAATCCCCTTCGAAGTCGTTGCCGAATAATCATCGAAACTTCTTATAGTAAGAACGCCCGACTTTGTCGGGCGTTCTTCTTTTTAAATTCCCACTTATTTATCAACACGACACGTTTTGTCGTTCTGCATCATTATATTTGCACAAGAAGCAAAAACAAACAGATATGGCAAAACTCAGTCAAATACGACGCTTGGCGATACTCATCAACAAACTATCGGCAGTTCGATACGTCCCGACAGACGCACTCATCGCACACGTAGAGAATACCCTCGCCCTATACGACAACAAAGATTCGAACTATTCGCAACGAACTATGCAGCGCGATTTCGGACTTATCGACGAAATGTTCGGCATAGTCATTCGTAACGACAAATCACGAGGATACTACATTGCCGAACTCGACGAGATGACCGACAACTACAAAGAACTACTGCTCAACTTCGAGCTGCTCAGTTCTATCAACACCGACAGTGTTTTGCAAAAATACGTCCTCGCCGAGCATCGCCAAAACGCCATACGGCACGAACTCATCGCTCCCCTCCTAAAAGCGATACGGAAAAGGAATCCCATTGAATTCGACTACACCTTAGTACGCCATAACGGAAAAATCGTTCACAAACGGCTCATGCCCCATTTCTTGAAAGAATCGCAATACCGATGGTATCTCATCGGCTACGACACCGACGGCAAACTGAAATCGTTCGGAGTGGACCGTATCTCGGCGATAAATATTCTCGAAGATACACAATTCCTCCGTGACGAACACATAAATATCCCCGCACTCTTTCGGGAAAGTTACGGGATATGGAACAATCCCGAAGACCCGGTCGAGGATATCATACTCAAATACGACTCGGTCGATGGGGCTTTCGTGAAAACACTACCCCTGCATCACTCGCAACAAATACTCTCCGAAGACAAAACAGGTATCACCGTCAAACTGCGATTGCGCATTACCAACGACTTCGTCATGGAACTGCTTTCCCGCAGCCGATCGGTCGAGGTAGTCGCGCCACACACCCTGCGCACCCGCCTGTACGACACGCTGCGACAAGCCGCTGAACGAAACAAACCTATTGAAACAGAGTGCGACTAAGTACTGAAAATCATTAACGATACGAATAAAATACCGAATAAAATACAATACCCCAAGACTTGTTATTACAAAAAACATTCTCTATCTTTGTCTTGTGTGGTTTATCCACATGGCATAGTAGTTAGATGAAAGTGTTTAGCTTTTATTCTCGAATGGAAATCTGGTAAATTTCAATCGTACCGAGAATAAGCAATAACATTCATCACCGTATATAGTATTATCAAAATTGCTATAACGGTGTGGGGTATTGTTTATCGGTACAAGGCTTGCCAGAGCCTCCATTCAATAAACTAACGACTCCACACTTTCTTTTTTTAAACCGCTATCATCGGGGGTCGGGATAGCAGAAAGGGAATTGTTATGGCAAAAATCGATGACATCGTAAAAGCGATTGATAACAAACTGCTTGAAACAGGTAAGGAACATCTTATATTACAGCAAGCGAGCAAACTCCTGTTATCGTTGGGAATTATAGAAAGTACCAAAGAACTGAAACAAATACTCGAACGAGGGGAGATACCCCATGCCTACAAAACAAATACTTCTCCGAGACAATGGCTGCTCCCTCTTTCTGAGGAGAGGAGAAGTAGAAAAACTACACCAAATAATAAGAAGAAGTCCAAGAGCTCCAAAAAAACAACGAAAACAAACACGACTATTCAAGAAAGTCAACCTTCAAAAGGATTTCCAATAATTTTGGCTATAACGGGTATAATCTGTATCCTTTTTATATTTGTATCATACTGTATATATGAAGAACCTATTGAAGAACCTACTCCCCCCTTAACTGTAGAACAAGAATTGAGACTATTGCAAGAAACCATAAAGCGGCTTGGAAGCACCCCCCCTGATACAATTTTCATAACTAAATTTAATAATACGACACCACCAAAACCAAAATCGATTGAAGAACTAAAAAATAACGATCAAAAACAAACTAAATAATACAATCATGAAAATAAAAGGGAAAAAAGTATTTACAAAAACAGAAATCGAACAATTGTTACAACTCATCAAAGAGAGAAGGCAAGCTCCATCGGACAAACAGAAATCGATACGGAACAAAATGCGTAAATTGGGGTTTTATGGAAGAGACGACTGGGGTATAACAGACTGTACCGAAACAGATTTAATACAGCTGATAAGCAATGGAAAAATAACTGTGAAAGATGCCAGTACAGACGAATCTAATCGCTCTTCATTCATCAAACGTCTTATTTCAATGGTGAAAAAATAGCCATATCGACAAAAATGAAAAAGGAGCAAAGTGCAAACTAAATGATATATCTATGAAATTCAGCACTAAAATTATCGTTATGGGAAATATCGAAAAAATCATACAGGCAATAGACATTCAGCTTATACAAAAAAACAAGCCTTATATGCTTTTAACAGAAGCTAATCGTTTACTTACCTCTACTCGTTTAATCGCTGATAACAAAGCCTTAAAAAAAATAGTAGAATCAGGACTGATTCCTCACGCCTATCAAACGCAAAAATCTCCAAAACAATAGAGAATCCCTTTATCAGAAAAAGGGAAGGCGGAAAAAGAAAAATTGGATAAACAGAATAAACAAAGAGCGAAGGAAAACCAACATACAATCCAAACACAAATCTCAGACCAACCAACTCTTTGTTGCCCGTTTTGTGGATATACCGGTATAATTCCGGAACAGTTTCGTTCGGAGCAATACTTAATATGCCCATGTTGCCATTCGAGATTAGACAATCCTTTATGGATTGAGCGCGATAGAGCAATCAATAAAAAAATAAAAAAAATTAGTTTCATTTTAGTGATCGTCATCAGTGTCATTTATGTCGTTTTCGACGACGGCTCATCAAGTTTTGACGAAAATCCTGTGACAAATAGCGGACTGGACGCCTCGGTATATCAAGTAGAACAATTCCTAGATGATAATTTAAGAGATCCAGACAGCTATGAATCCATAGACTGGTCTCCCGTAACAGAAACAGAAAACGGGTACTACGTCCGGCATAAATACCGGACAAGAAATGGATTTGGAGGAATGAACATAGAAAATAAAATATTTCATCTCGACAAAAACGGAAATGTAACAGGATATACCGATTATTGAAAACGATATTCAGCCCCAAGAGGCTCGCTCCGACATGGCTCTTTATGGCAGAATAGCTATATTAATAATAGCTTTCTGAGAGGAATATTATCGAATACTATTTTTTAACATCAATAATTATGAAAAGTTATTTTATACTATCACTTCTATTCGTAGGATTTTTTAGTTGTGCCTTTTTCTCCTTTAACTTATCGGCTACAACAATTAGTACAAAAACGAATAATAAGATTCTTGTTGCACAATCATCATCTTCTTCAAAGGGAAATATTATAGGCATATGGCGAGACGATTATGACACTAAAATATTACACCGCATTCGAAAAGACAAAAATAAGGGTTACATAATGGAACTGAGCCATGCGGACGAGCCGGGTAAATGGGTGGATTATACATCTCTAAGAGAACAATATCTGAACGGGTTCAGAGTGTTTTTCGATAAGAACCATACTGAAGAATATTATATTGTCGAAAAAAATGGGGATCTTTCGGTATTCGATAATTTCGGCTTTATAGGAACTTATATTAGAATCAAAATTAAATAAGTCTAAGGAAGACTTAGAGCCGATATAAAGAAGAATTATACATCTATGAAATTCAACACTAAAATTATTTTTATGGAAAAATATACGAAAAATAATTCAGCAGAACAAGAAAAAGCATCAACCACAAATTTAAGAATATTCGGACTTGGACTTGTTGCAGTCATTGTTCTGGGTATTTTTTTTGATCCTTCTTTCATAAATAATTTATCAGATCCCGTGAAAAATAGCGGTTTAGACGCCTCGGTATATCAAGTAGAACAATTCCTATATGATAATTTAAAAGACCCCGACAGCTATGACCCCATAGAGTGGTCCGCCGTACAAAAAACAAAAAACGGGTACTACGTCCGGCATAAATACCGGGCAAGAAATGGATTTGGAGGAATGAACATAGAAAATAAAATATTTTATCTCGACAAAGACGGAAATGTAACAAGATATACCGATTACGATGACGCCTCGGTATATCAACAAGTAGAACAATTCCTAGATGACCATTTAAAACAAGTAGAACAATTCCTAGATGACCATTTAAAATACCCCGACAGCTATGAATCCATAGAGTGGTCCCCCGTACAAAAAACAGAAAACGGATACTACTACGTCCGGCATAAATACCGGGCAAGAAATGGATTTGGAGAAATGAAAATAGAAAATAAAATATTTTATCTCGATGAAAACGGAAATGTAATAAGATATACCGATTACGATTATTGAAAACGATATTCAGCCCAAAGAGGCTCGCTCCGACATAGCTCTTTATGACAGAATAGCTATATTAATTTATAATTAAATAATACTCATGACCAATTGGTCAACTAAATCCAGAAAATACTATTAAAACGAATCTACTATAAAAACATATAATCACCCAAAATTAAAAAGACAAGAAAAACACATATTATTTACTGATACATAATTTCAAAATATTATTTACTAAAATCAACCTATTTCAATTATGAAACTCGAAGAACTCAAAAAAGCTGTTAGTGATGAGTTAAGTTCTAGGAACTTAAAGAATCCAAAGATCAGAGGGAATGCTCTTATAAAAGTTTGTGACTTCATAAAAAAACAAAGTAATAAATATATAATGACAAACGGAGATCTAATTTTTCCCTCGGATAAAGACATATTAAAAAAAGAATATGAAAGATACAAAGGTTACAATTTAAATAGTGCTGAAAGCAGTATAATCAACGAAATATATAATCAATATAAAGGCACTACGTTTGAATAATATAAGCCAAGAAGAAATTTCTATGAAAGCCATAGTGCCGATATTATACATCTATGAAATTCAACACTATCGATGATTTGAAAGCCGCCGGTTTCGAGGGATTTATTCCGGTAGCACAACTGCAAGCCGACAGTACGGCAATCCCCCGAACAGCCGGAGTGTATATGGTCGTCTATACGGGGGAAAATATTCCCGAATTTCTCTCCCGCGGTACGGGAGGATTCTTTAAAGGGAAAGATCCCAATGTGTCGATAACCGAGTTGGAAACCAACTGGGTAGAAAATACATGCGTGGTCTATATCGGAAAAGCTGGAAAGTTAAAAAATTGCAAAGCTACCATTCAAAGCCGATTAAAACAATACTTAGACTTCGGTGCCGGAAAGAAAAGCGGACACAAAGGCGGCCGATACATTTGGCAAATAAAAAATTCCGGCAATTTGCTGTTGTGCTGGAAACCTACTCCCGACGAAGATCCCGAAACGGTCGAAACCGCACTCATCGCCCGATTCAAAGAACAGCACGGGGGACACAGACCTTTCGCCAATCTCAAAGATTAAAGGCAGAGGGGATCTCTATGTAGAGTCAAGGCAGAAGTTCTATTTTGCCTTGATTCCCATTTTTAGACAAATTACAATACTTGCAATATGAAAAAATCTCATTACTACGACATTGCCGAGTATTGTGGAGACAAACTATATTGACAATCGTTTTACAAATCCAGTGGTATCCGGTACAGACGACACAGCAGTATCTCTTCTCGCCCGATAGGGTAACAGTTCTTGCAGCCTCTGTTCCAACTTTGTCACCGTCAGGTTACGGGAATCGATGGACCCATCGGGGGCAATAAGCATAAAATTGGGAACCGACACCAGAGCATATCGGGTTTCGATTACATCGGGTTCCGCGGCCGCACAGTGATGTGAAGGCAATCCCAAAGTTCTCACTTTTTCTCGCCATATGTCCCGTTTTTTATCCAACGAAACAGACAAAAAGGTCGCGCCCCGATAACCATACGCCCGATACAGTTCTCCGAATTTCGTCATATCCCGGCAAGAAGGCTCGCTATCCGAACGCCAAAAGCCAATAGCCGTATATCTCGCATATCCTATATATCCCGACAGATTCTCTTTCCGTCCCGAATACTCTATCAATGGAACATCTACATACGGATTTCCCGGCTCGACTTTATCGGCGTTACGCAAGCGCAAAGAAATATCGGACAATATCTGCGCATTCTTGCTTCGCCCACCGAATCCCGACAAAAGGCTTCGCAACTCATCTTCATCGAAACGGCTTTGCATCTGTTCCAGCACCCATATCGCAGCCGGTGAATAATGATTCCGTCGAATAAACCGGTAGGCCAGCTTCTCCTCTTGGCTGCTCAAACGAAAATCTTCATCGCACATCGATTGTTCCAAACCGGCATCCATCATACGCTTCTCCACCTGTTCGACGTAATGGCTATGCAAACAACGGCGTAAAGAATCGAGGCGATACGCCTCCCGTTTATATTCCTCGAATATGTTATTCTGCTCCGTCCCTGCGACACTCGAATACGAAATATCCATCACCGCCTCCATCGCTCCATTTTCCAACACAAATAACACGGGCACAGCCAAAGAATCGAGATAACGGTTAAACCGCAGATAAGCCATAATCGGTTCCTCCTGTACTCCGTGAAAAGAAAAAACTCCGCCATCGACTATCGCACTATCCAAATTCACCAATTCATCTCCGTTACTATGAGACAAATAAACGACATTCCCGTCAGTCAGCGAGTTAACCACTTTTCCTGTAATCACGTACGACGAATCCGTTCTATCCTGACAACCGGCGAGCAATAGCAGAAAAAATATCCAATAATATACCTTATTCATACTCTATACTTTGTAACTACAAAGATAGCGAAAGGTGAGAGCAGAGACAAACGGAAACCCCATTTCCGATTTGGCTATACCGAACCGCATCCTATCTTCGTACTCACAAAGATAAAGAAGTTTTCAGGAACCATCTCAAATCTTAACTCATTCATCTCGGCAGCAATCGGCTTTTTTTTGTAGTTTTGCTTAAAGAACAAAAACGACCGGAATCATGAAATTTATAGGAGCCCACGTAAGTGCTGCGGGCGGTGTAGAAAACGCTCCGGTAAACGCACATGCCATAGGAGCCAAAGCCTTCGCCTTGTTCACAAAAAATCAAAGGCAATGGCAATCGCCTCCGTTATCGGAAAAAAGCATAGAACTGTTCAAGGAGAATTGCGAAAAATACGGATTCTCACCCCAATATATACTACCGCATGACAGCTACCTAATCAACCTCGGACATCCTCAGGAAGAAGGGCTAACCAAATCTCGGGCGGCTTTTCTGGACGAAATGCGACGTTGCGAACAGCTGGGATTGAAACTATTGAATTTCCACCCCGGCAGTCACTTGAAAGAGATTTCGACCGACGAGTGTTTAGCCCGTATCGCCCAATCGATCAATTTGGCTCTCGAAAAGACCGATGGGGTTACCGCCGTTATAGAAAACACGGCCGGGCAAGGCAGTAACGTAGGATTCAAGTTCGAGCATTTAGCGGTTATCATCGACCGGATAGAGGACAAAAGTCGTGTAGGAGTCTGCATAGATTCCTGCCATGCTTTTGCCGGAGGTTACGATTTGGCGACAACCGAAGGATATGATGCGACTTGGCGGGAATTCGACCGAATTATCGGATTCGAATACTTGCGAGGAATGCACCTGAACGATGCTAAAAAAGGACTCGACTCCCGTGTAGACCGTCACGACAGTTTAGGCGCAGGCGTATTGGGTATGGGATTCTTTGAACGATTAATGCAAGATAAGCGTTTCGATAACATACCGTTGATTCTCGAAACTCCGAATGAGAACCTTTGGCCTCAGGAAATAGAGAAACTGTATGGCATGACCTTCCCGGAATAAACAGAACAACGGATTTACAATAAACCCAATGCTCCTCTCTTTTCGATGGAATGAGAGTAAAACCCGATTTAAGTTTCCGAAGGCTATGGGATATTAGTTTCGGATTCTTCGGCGTTCAGATAGCCTATGCTCTTCAAAGCGCCAACATTAGCCGGATATTCGCCACCTTAGGGGCCGATCCGCATAATTTAAGTTATTTCTGGATACTTCCTCCGTTAGCAGGAATTATCGTACAACCCATCGTGGGCGCATTGAGCGACCGCACTTGGAATCGTTTCGGGCGACGTATTCCATACCTTATCGCCGGCTCGGCCATTGCCGTAGCAGTCATGTGCCTATTGCCTAATGCCGCTTCATTCAAGGGATATATCCATGCAATGTGGTTCGGGTTAATAGCCCTCATGATGTTGGACACATCTATCAATATGGCCATGCAACCTTTCAAAATGTTGGTAGGCGATATGGTCAACGAACGGCAAAAAGGACTCGCTTATTCCATACAAAGTTTCCTTTCCAATGCCGGAAGTTTAGTCGGCTACCTGTTCCCTATCCTGTTCACCTACATCGGCATCAGCAATATCGCAGCTCCCGGAGTTATCCCCGATTCGGTAATTTTCTCTTTCTACGGAGGGGCAGCCATATTGATACTGTGTACCCTCTATTCTTCGATACGGGTAAAGGAAATGCCACCTGCGGAGTTCCGGAAGTTTCACCAAATTTCGGACAAAGAACTGACAGAGAAGAATAATTTCATATCCCTGCTGCGCCACGCTCCGAAAGTTTTCTGGACGGTCGGTCTCGTTCAGTTTTTCTGTTGGTCGGCTTTCATGTATATGTGGACCTACTCCACAGGAGCCATCGCCGACAACGTCTGGCACTCGACCGATCCTGCTTCTCCCGGCTACCAATCAGCCGGGAACTGGACAGGCGTATTATTCGCCATACAAGCCATAGGCTCGGTATGTTGGGCCCCGCTTCTCCCCTTGATAAAAAACAGAAAAGCGGCATATAGCCTCAGCCTACTTATCGGCGGAGCCGGTTTCACACTGGTTCCTTTCATTCACAATGCCTATCTGATGTTCCTACCTTTCTTCCTCATCGGTTGTGCTTGGGCAGCCATATTGGCTCTCCCCTTCACTATCCTCACCAATTCCATCTCGGGGAAAAATATGGGAGCCTATTTAGGACTGTTCAACGGCACGATCTGTGTTCCCCAAATTCTCGCAGCCTTAGTAGGAGGTTCTCTGCTACGATGGTTAGGCGGTAGCCAGCCCGTCATGTTGGGGATTTCGGGTATTCTGTTATTCGCAGGAGCTTTGTGCGTATTTGCAATCAAAGAAACATTCGCACATGAAAGTGAGACAGAACGCATCGAAAAGGGAGATTAACAGACTTTCAATACTAAAACAAATATAAGCCCCACTCGGTATCATCAAATTAATTTGCTCCTGTCCTCGTTTGTACTATCTTTGTATCACCATAAACATATAAACATGAAGAAAATAGCCAAAAGTCTAACCGACTTGATAGGGAATACTCCTCTATTGGAACTCTCGAATTACAATAAAAAACACGAGTTGAACGGAATACTGGTCGCTAAACTGGAATACTTCAATCCGGCCGGGAGTGTAAAAGACCGTATCGCTTTATCTATGATAGAAGATGCCGAACAAAAAGGGCTGTTGAAATCCCATGCCACAATTATAGAACCCACAAGCGGAAATACGGGTGTAGGTCTCGCATTCGTTTCGGCAGCAAGAGGCTATCGGCTCATACTGACCATGCCCGATACGATGAGCATGGAAAGGCGCAATCTGCTCAAAGCATTGGGAGCACAGTTAATCCTTACTCCCGGTAGCGAAGGTATGGCAGGAGCCATTCAAAAGGCAAAAAAACTGAATGAAGAGATAGAGGGAAGCATCATTCTGCAACAATTCGAAAACCCCGCCAATCCCGCCATTCATGCGAAAACAACGGCCGAAGAAATATGGAGAGACACCGAAGGCAAAATCGACATATTCGTCGCCGGAGTAGGTACGGGAGGAACCGTCAGCGGCGTAGGAGCCAGGCTTAAAAAACACAACCCTGCTATAAAAATCGTAGCCGTAGAACCGAAAGACTCGCCGGTTCTATCGGGAGGTAAAGCCGGATCCCATAAAATACAAGGCATCGGCGCGGGGTTCGTTCCCAAGACATTCGATGCTTCCGTAGTCGATCAAATAATCCCCGTAAGCAACGACGATGCCATTCGCACCAGTAGAGAACTGACAGCGACAGAGGGTCTATTAGTAGGTATCTCCTCCGGAGCAGCTGTTTTCGCAGCTACCCAACTAGCTCAATTACCCGAAAACAAAGGCAAAACAATCGTCGTACTTTTACCCGATACGGGAGAACGTTATCTGTCGACAGTGCTATACGATTTCGAGGGATATGCCTTGTAAAAGCCCCTATCTCCCGCTACGTTCAATCAATTCCCGAAGGCGGGTATTAAATACCCCTTCTTCCAAAAGCTGTTCTATCGACAGGTGCATGCGGTATCGCCAATAATGACGGGAATGAGCCGGTATATTTATCCGCTCCTCCTGCGGATTTTCCCGACGTAACCGCCCGTCTATCGACAGCCAATCCTGTAACGGTAAAATAGCAAGCATCGAAGGAGAAAAGAGATTCAACTCGACTATCCTCTCGCAAATCCACGGTTCACAGAAATAAGGAGCCTCGCCCTGTTCGCCGAGAATTTCATTGAAAAATCGTTGTGTTCGAGCTCTATCCTCTTCCCACCATGCCCTTATTCCCGACATATCGTGAGTCGAGGTCGTACATACCGATCGATAGGGATAAGCCCATGTATCCCCAAATTCACGCCAAGACTCCTTAGGCATTCGTTGGATTTCCAACGAGAGTACCTGTAAACGCTCCATCACTTCGGGAACGCAGTGCGGGATCATTCCCAAATCTTCGCCGCAGACCAGCATGTCGGTCGACGATATGAGAGCAGGTAACTTCCGCAATGCCTCGTCTTTCCAAAAAACATCGTGACGATGGTAATAAAAATCGTCATACAAACGATTGAAACAAGACTTCTGATCTTCATCGAGGCTATGATAAACATGTGTATGCTGAGCCGAAATACGGGGGTGATAATACCCCGGACGATCGGGATCTTCGAGGAAAAGGACATCGTCGATAAGCCGCATCAACCCGTCTCTTATCAAAATACTCATATCGTCACTCGCCCCGGAGAAATATCCGACTATCTTACGCTGAGTATCGACCAAGACATTCAAATCCCATCGTCCATCTCCCTTATGTACCAAGAACCTCTCTTTCACTTCTCCGGTATATGCCCCGAAAATCTCGTCCAAAAAATCTTCCCGAATATAAGGAACCGTTTGCCACGAAGCATCAAAACGGAATCCGTATCCCTGCAACTCTTCGGGAGAGAACGGTAACGCCGGATTAAAGTGTCCCAGCAGACCGTGAACAGCATTGAACGGAATTTCCCAAATTCTGAAAAAGCCCAAAATATGATCGATCCGGTAAGCATCGAAATACTCCGACATCTTGCGCAACCGGGCTTTCCACCACGCATATCCATCACGAGCCATGACCTCCCAATTATACGTGGGAAATCCCCAGTTTTGGCCTTCTATCGAGAAATCGTCGGGTGGCGCCCCTGCCTGACTATCCATATGAAAGAGTTGCGGATTGACCCACGCATCGACACTGGTACGACTGATTCCTATGGGAATATCGCCTTTCAAAACCACTCCTGCCCGATGGGCATACTCCTTGACTTCGGATAATTGAACATGCAAATGATACTGAATATAATAATACAATGCGACCGATTTATACCACGGACTCCACACGGCACAATAGTCAGCAATGGCCGATTCATCGTAAAACGAATGTTCTTCCCAACAGCTAAAATCGGCAGTTCCAAATCGGTTTCTCAAACTACAAAATGCTGCGTAAGGACGTAACCAAAAGCCATTATCCCGAAAAAAGGCTTTGAATCCGGCACTCGATAGCGTAGCCTCGCCCTGCTCCTCGAACAAAAGTCTCAAATATTCCATCTTCGCACGGTTCACCCGCTCGTAATCGACATCAGGCAACCGGTTCAATTCTTCTCGTAACGCATCGAAGCGGGCTTGCTCCACCTCGTCGTTCAAATACCCGACTTCGGATAACCGAAGGTACTGCGGATGCAGAGCAAAAGTAGAGTTGGCATTATAGGGATAGGAGTCTTGCCATGTACCCGACATCGTCGTATCGTTCACCGGGAGTAACTGTATAAACGACTGCCCTGTTCTTAACGCCCAATCTACCAAATATTTCAAATCGATAAACTCCCCTATGCCGAACCCATAATCCGTACGGAGAGAAAATACCGGAATCGCCGTCCCGGCTCCCCTCCACTGCGATTCGGAACCGTTGAAGCGAAGTCCCGAAACCACCACGGCCTCAGAAGGATTTTGCGGTTTCTCCCGGCAAATACGGTTCTCTCCCGTCTCCCAAGCAACAACTTCCCGTTGATGGGTACGCACGATAACGAACTTATACTCGAACGGGAATTTCAGTTGTCTCCCATCGAGGGTTATCTGCCACTCCGGAAAAGCAGAATCATTCAATAACGGGGCTTTTAAAACGTCCCAATCGCCCAATTCTGGACAGTCGCCGACCATAACGAGCCTCTCATCGGGCCTTAGTTGCGATGCGTCAACCTTAACGGTGAGCGTCCCCGGGTCTATCGTTTCTACGACAGAATCGGCATGTTGTCGAAAGAATATACCTTGAATGAATGCCGATGAATAAAAAGGCAAATCGGCAGGAACATCGCGCCATCGATCGACCAAACGATATTCCCCGGCATTCCTCCCCGGAGAGAAACTATGAGGACTCCCCCATTCCCGACGGATTCCCTCCCCGGACTTTACCAGATATTCATAATGGAACTTCTTTGCAGAGGCCGGAAGTTCCATTGTATATTTCCATAGGCCGTCACCTTGATAATCCATCATAACAGCCCGATTCTCTTCATTCGCACCAAGCTCATCTATGTCCCCGGAGAGAAATAAACTTTCGCCCCATCGAGTATGATAATATATCTCGAATGTTATTTTCATCGCTATATCCTATATTTTAATCATAAAGGTAAGAACTTTCCGACAAAACAAATGCTCTTCTTCATACCTTTTTTCTAAAAAACAAAAGCGAACCTATGATAGTTCGCTTTTGCTTTTTGGTCTATATTTGTCGCTCGAATATTATCCACATTTGGAAGTTCCGCACGACGTACAGATGAGACAGCCTTCTTGATAAATGAGCGTCTCATTCCCGCAATGAGGACAAGTCTGCCCGTTAGCCTTAGTCCCATTGGGCAGATATTTCTTCAAAGCTCGCTCGACCCCGTTTTTCCAACTGTTGATAGACTGACTATCCAATTCAAGGCTCGAAACCAATTTCAATACCTGCGGAATAGGCATTCCGTACCGGAGAACCCCCGATATCAGCTTGGCATAATTCCAATATTCCGGATTGAATTTATCGGACAACCCCTCGATAGTAGTCTTGTAGCCACGCTTATTGGAGAACTGGAAGTCATACCGCTTCGTACCATCTTCATTCACAGCTTTCACAATTTTTCCCTTGACTACATTCTTCGGACAAAAAATACCGTCATCGTCATCGGCCAAACCGGTAAAGATCTCGTACGGTTTACCGTCTTTCAAACCGACAAAGGCAATCCATTTTTCTTTATTATTCTGGAAACGAACCACGTCTGCCTCCAACTCGATAGGACGGACCAATGTCTCGGCCGGTTGATTAATAGCTGCAACGGGTTTCTTCTCCTCCTTCTTGGCTGAGATGAGAACTCCCGACCGGGAACCATCGCGATAAACAGTACACCCCTTACAGCCAGAACGCCATGCCTCTACATATAGCTGACCCACCATCTCTTCGCTGACATCGGAAGGTAAATTGATCGTCACACTAATCGAGTGGTCCACCCACCTTTGAATGCGGCCTTGCATACGAACTTTCTGCAACCAGTCGATATCGTTAGCCGTAGCTTTATAATAAGGCGAACGAGCCACCAACGCATCGACTTCTTCCTGTGTATAATTCTCTTTCACTTCGATACCATTCACCTGCATCCAAGTGATGAATTTGTGATGATAAACCACGTACTCTTCAAAAGCATCTCCCGTCTCGTCGACATAGTCGATACGAACCTCTGGATCATTGGGATTCACTTTACGGCGACGGCGATAAACAGGCATAAATACTGGTTCGATTCCCGATGTAGTCTGTGTCATCAAGCTCGTTGTTCCCGTGGGTGCGATAGTCAGACAGGCAATATTCCGACGCCCGTACTTGCACATATCCCGATATAGTTCCTCGTCTTCCTTTTTCAACCGATTGATAAACGGGTTATCGACTTCCCTACCGGCATCGAAAATCGAGAAAGCCCCACGCTCTTTTGCCATCGAAACCGACGAACGATAAGCCGCAAGCGCCAACGAACGATGCACTTTCTCAGAAAAATCGGTAGCCTCTTCGGTTCCATAACGAAGTCCTAACGCGGCAATCATATCGCCCTCGGCAGTTGTACCCACACCAGTACGACGCCCTTGCAAAGTGCGTTTTTGAATCTTGTACCACAAGTTAAGCTCTGTACATTTTACCTCGTCGGTCTCTGGATCGGATTTGATTTTCTCTATGATCTTATCGATTTTCTCCATTTCGAGATCGATGATATCGTCCATCATTCGCTGAGCCAATCCTACGTGTTTACGGAACAAATCGAAATCGAAATAAGCCTCTTTCGTAAAAGGATTGACCACATAGGAGTACAAGTTTATCGCTAACAGACGGCAACTATCATAAGGACACAAGGGTATTTCTCCACAAGGATTGGTCGACACAGTTTTGAAACCTAAGTCGGCATAACAATCGGGGACAGACTCTCTGATAATGGTGTCCCAAAATAGAACTCCGGGTTCGGCCGACTTCCAAGCATTATGTACTATCTTTTTCCAAATAGCCTGCGCATCGACCTCTTTCGTTACTTTCGGATCGTCGGAATCGATAGGATATTGTTGCCGATAAGCTTTTCCGGCAATGGCAGCCTCCATAAAATCATCGTGAATCTTCACCGACACATTAGCTCCTGTCACCCGTCCTTCGACCATTTTGGCATCAATAAACGATTCCGAATCGGGATGCTTAATAGAAACCGATAACATTAAAGCTCCCCTACGACCGTCCTGAGCAACTTCACGCGTGGAATTGGAGTAACGTTCCATAAACGGAACCAAACCCGTAGAAGTCAAAGCCGAGTTTTTTACCGGAGACCCTTTGGGCCGAATATGAGACAAATCGTGACCAACTCCTCCCCGACGTTTCATTAATTGAACTTGCTCTTCGTCGATTTTTATAATCCCTCCATAGGAATCCGGTGCTCCGTCGAGACCGATTACAAAACAGTTGGACAACGACCCTACCTGATAATTGTTTCCGATACCGCTCATAGGACTTCCCTGCGGTACGATATAACGGAAACCTTTCATTAAATCGAACAGTTCCTGTGCCGAAAGAGGATTAGGATATTTTTGCTCTATACGAGCAATTTCATTAGCGATACGCCAATGCATATCGTCGGGAGTCTTTTCATAAATATTCCCATACGAATCTTTTAGAGCATACTTGTTAACCCACACACGAGCCGCCAGCTCATCGCCTTTAAAATACTCCAACGAGGCCTGATATGCTTCGTCGTAAGTATAAACAATTGGTTCCACGAGATAAAATGTTTTTCAGTTTTCGTTAATTTACTTAATTTAGACAAAGGTTTCTTGATGAAAAAGATTTACGGTGCAAGTTTATAAAAAACATTCTACATACGCAAACAATATCATTTTTAAATTTTCAATTTTCAAAAAGTTTCCCAAGTAAAACAAATAATATACTAATTATCAAAATATTATATTTTCAAGAAACTTAAAAAGTTTCCAACTTTAAAAATCAGCTGTAAAAACGAGAGCAATAT
>PPYE01741705.1_pt1 | contig 17304 bp, 14 predicted proteins | sample 1559881 | NCBI WGS metagenome assembly PPYE01 (sample SAMN08240022, study PRJNA423297) | Human gut metagenome, whole genome shotgun sequencing project. | reverse complement strand
TATTATCTGCGCTTTTGGCTTGGCATCTGCCGCACCTCGCTCGCCGTATCGGCACTTAGAATTATGCGGTATTGCCCAAGACTCTTTAACGCAAAATCCGGCTGTGTTTGTAGAAATAGACTAAATTTTCGACTTTTCAGATACACCCTAATTAAAATTAACGCTTTTTTCACCTTTTGACGTTGAACACGGTGTATAATAATCTAATACACTGTATAATGCAACGATAAGTCTCAAAAGTAAAAGGAGGACAAACCATGGGTGAGTATGCGGCAATCGAAAAAGAAGCCAAGCTGTTTACAGAACTGTGTGTGCATAACGATGCCATTGATCCGAACCTGTTTGATGAGTTCGGTGTAAAGCGCGGCCTGCGCGATAAGGACGGCAACGGTGTGCTGGCCGGGATTACCAATATTTCCCGCATTGATGCGTTTGAAATGCGTGACGGCGTTAAAACCCCCTGCGATGGCAAGCTGTGGTACCGCGGGTATAACGTGTATGACCTGATCCGTGGTTTGCGCGGCAAGCGCTATGGCTTTGAGGAAGTTGCCTACCTGCTGCTGCTTGGCGACCTGCCCAATGAACAGCAGCTGCATGAATTTACCGACTGCCTGACCAAATGCCGTGCCCTGCCCAGCAACTTTGTGCGGGACGTTATCATGAAAGCCCCCAGCAAGGATCTGATGAACAGCCTGACCCGCAGCGTGCTGACCCTGGCTTCTTATGACGATTCGGTGGGGGATAACAGCCTGCAGACCCAGATGGAGCAGTGCATCAAGCTGATCAGCGTTTTCCCCATGCTGGCGGTGTATGGCTACCATGCCTATAATTACTACCTGAATGACGGCAGCATGTACATCCACCGCCCGCGGCCGGAGCTTTCGGCGGCAGAAAACCTGCTGCAGATGCTGCGCCCCGACCAGCAGTATACCCCGCTGGAAGCCCATGTTCTGGATATTGCTCTTCTGCTGCACATGGAGCACGGCGGCGGCAATAACTCCACTTTCACCACCTGCGTGGTCACTTCTTCGGGGGCGGATACCTACTCGGTCATTGCAGCGGCGCTTTCCAGCCTGAAGGGCCCCAAGCACGGCGGCGCGAACATCAAGGTCATGGAGATGATGGACGATATCCGCGCCCATGTTTCCGATGTGACCGATGAGGACGAAATGCGCGCCTACATCGGCAAAATTGTGGATAAAGAGGCCTTTGACCATAAGGGCCTTGTGTACGGCATGGGCCATGCGGTCTACTCTCTGTCGGACCCGCGCGCGGTGGTGTTCAAGAGCTTTGTGCAGCAGCTGGCCATGACCAAGGGCCGCAAGACGGACTTTGACTTTTATAATACGGTGGAGCGCCTGGCCCCGCAGGTGATTGCCGAAAAGCGCCACATCTATAAAGGCGTTTCCACCAACGTGGACTTCTATTCCGGCTTTGTCTACAACATGCTGGGCATCCCCGTGGAACTGTATACCCCCATGTTCGCTGTGGCTCGTGTGGTTGGTTGGAGCGCCCACCGCATGGAAGAGCTGGTCAATGTGGATAAAATCATTCGCCCCGCGTACAAAAGTGTTATGGCAACCAGAGATTACCTGCCGATGGAAAACCGCGGCTGATTTCAGCCTTGCACTGGCGGGCCAGACCTGTTAAAATTATAGCGTAAGCATTTTGGGCATAGCCGCAAAGGCTGTGCCTTTTTTGTGGTATATCAGTAGGAGGAATCCCTATGAACGAAACACAGGTATCCCAGCTGCCGGTTTATGCCGGGAATGACCTTGGTGCAGTGTGGCGCAGCAGCGCTACGGCATTCCGCCTGTGGGCCCCCACGGCGTGCAGCGCGGCGCTGCACCGCTTTGCTACGGGCACGGACGCAGAGCCGGAAGCTGCCGACCTTGGCACCCTGGCCATGCAGCGCAGTGAGGGCGGCACCTGGTACCTGGAACTGGCGGGTGACCTGGCCGGGCAGTATTACCAGTATGAGCTGCAGTTCCCGGATGGAACCTCCACCGTTACAGCGGACCCCTACGCCCACGCAGCCGGGGCAGGGGGCACCCGCAGCATGGTGCTGAACCAGGCCGCCGCCGTGCCGGACGGCTGGCAGAAGGATGAACGCCCGGCTATCCCCGCCCATGCCCGCAGTGTGTGGGAGGTGCATGTGGCGGATTTTACCGCCGACCCGGCCAGCGGCGTGCCGCAGGCTTACCGCGGCAAGTTTATGGGCTTTACGGTGGACGGCACCACCCTGAACGGGGACGGCGTACACCCCACCGGGCTGAACTACCTTAAGCGGCTGGGTGTGACCCATGTGCAGCTGCAGCCTATTTTTGACTTTGCCACGGTGGACGAAGTGAGCGGCGAGGACTACAACTGGGGGTATGACCCGCTGAATTATAACCTGCCGGAGGGCAGCTATGCCACCGATGCGTTCCACGGCGAGGTGCGCGTGCGGGAATGCCGCGCCATGGTCCAGGCCCTGCACAGCGCCGGGCTGGGCGTGGTGATGGATGTGGTGTATAATCATACCTATTATTCCTACAGCTGGCTGGAACGCACGGTGCCCGGCTACTGGAACCGCCGGTGGGAAAACGGAAGCCTGACCAACGGCTCCGGCTGCGGGTGTGACCTTGCCAGCGAGCGCACGATGGTGCGCAAGTATCTGGTGGATTCCTGTGTGTACTGGGCCAAAGAGTACCATATTGACGGGTTCCGCTTTGACCTGATGGCTCTGCACGATGTGGAAACCATGAACGCGATCCGCGCTGCGCTGGATGCCCTGCCCGGCGGCGAAGATATCCTCATGTACGGTGAACCGTGGCAGGGCGGCAGCACCCGCATGGAACACGGCGCGATCCCCGCCAACAAACAGGCGGCGGGCCTGCTGGACAGCCGCATCGGATTTTTCTGCGATAACACCCGCGATGCCATCAAGGGCGGGGTGTTCAATGCGGGCAGCGCGGGCTACATCAACGGCGATATGCACTGTGGGTATCAAGTGCTGCATTCTATCCCGGCGTGGCGCGGCGGCCAGGCGGATTTTATGCCCCAGGCGCCGGGCCAGGTGGTGCAGTATGTTTCGGCTCATGATAACTATACCCTGTGGGATAAGCTGAAATGCGTGGCCCGCCGCGGGGATTATGCCGCGCCGGATGCCGATCTGCTGGCCCAGAACCGCATGGCGGCGGGTATTTACCTGACCTGCCAGGGTCTGCCGTTCATGCAGGGGGGCGAAGAGTTTGCCCGCACCAAGCATGGCGACCACAACACCTACCGCGGCCCGCTGGAGCTGAACCGCCTGGATTGGACGCGCGCCGCCCAGCTGGAGGAGCTGGTGCAGTATTATCACGGACTGTTGGAAATCCGCAAGGCGTATCCGGAGCTTTCCGGTATGGCGGGGGATGCAGAACCCTGCATTCTGTCCCTGCCGGGGTGGCTGATCGGCTTTGTGCCAGAGCGCCAGGGCGAAAGCCTGCCAGGGCGGCTGGCCGTTTATTATAACCCGGAGTGCACCCGCCAGTGGGCGGCCCTGCCTGCCGGGAGCTGGCGCTATCTGTGCGATGGTACCCGTGCCGCCGCCGAACCTTTTGGCCCCGCCTGCCGTAATGCCATCGAACTCGCCCCCGTCAGCGTGACGATTTTGAAGGTGGAGTGAGGGGACTACGGGGGTTTTTGTCCCTTCTTTGAAAAGAAGGAAGCAGAAACTTTAATAACGGGCCGTGCCGGATATCTCACCCCATCACCCACCCGCAAGGCGACGGGCGTACAATATACGCCCCTACGAATAGAATCGCGGCACATCACGAAAAATGTGGCCATTATTCTTTTTTAATTATTCTTTCCAAAACAAACACAAGGCCCGGTGCATCTTAAACCATGCACCGGGCCCCGTCTTATCTCCAATTCCTAATTGCTAATTTCTCATTTCTAAGGCAACACCGCACAATTCCCGCCTTGCGGCTTAAGCACCGCTCCGGCAGCTGCCGTGCCTCGCTCGCCGTATCGGCACTTAGAATTATACGGTATTGCCCTAATTTCTCATTTCTAATTAAAAACGAAAACTCCTCCCGCCTAACTTACCGCATCGCTTCTTCATACTTTCTCACAATGTCTTTCAGCGCCTCAAGGCCAATGGTGTAATCCTCCGGCGTGTCCAGCGAATGGTTGCCGCCCTCCACAAAATAGGTGGTAATGGCGGGGTCATCCTCCAAAGCACGGCGCAGCGCGGCACCGCCCAACGGGTCCGCAGTGCCGGTGGCGTGCCAGGCGGGCATCCCGGCGTAAAGCGGGGCATACTCCCACGCAAGGGGCGTTAATTGCAGCAGGGTCACATGGTATTCCGGGTGGGCCTTTACCCAACCGGCGGCCACCATCGTGCCAAAGCTCTTGGCAATGCAGATGTACCGGTCATACCCGGCAGGGATCTGCGTCATGGCGTCCTGCGCGGCACCGGGGTAGCTTTTGGCGGCGCTGGCCTGCGGCGTTTCCTCGTGGGGGAACAGCTGGCTGTACTGCACCACCATGCAGTCCAACCCCTGCCGGCGGGCAACCTTGGCGGCATAATACAGCAGCGGTTTGTCCGGCCCGTAGCCAAAGCCGGGAAACAAAACAACCAGCTTTTTCTCGTTCTGCATCACTTTACAAGCACCACATAGTTTTCTTTGCGCGGGGCAGGGGCCTTTTTGCCGCCCTCGGCAGCATAACCCAGGATGCAGTTGCCCACGCCGCGCAGGTTTTCGGCATTGGGCACACCCCACTTTTTCAGCAGGGCCTGGCCCTCTGCGGTTTCAAACATTTCCTTTGCGCGGTGGATCCAGCAGGCGGAAAGCCCCACGCTCTCGGCGGCGTTCAGCATGTTGCCCATCACCAGGCTGCCGTCCTCCACACAGGTGGGGATGGTTTTATCCACCAGCACAACGGCAACGCAGGGCGCACCATAGAACGGGTCGCCATTGCCGCCCATCGCGGCGGCGTTCATCTTGCTCAAAGTATCGCGGTCGGCCTTGTTCTGTATGCAGACAATCACCGGGCTCTGGCGGCCCATGCCGGTGGGGGGCATTTTGGCAACGCAGATGCCGTGCCGCAGCCGCCGAAGCGGTGCTTAAGCCGTAAGGCGGGAATTGTGCGGTGTTGCTTTAATATTGCAGCTTTATTATACCATAGGGATGCAAGCGGATAAAACTTTCCTGAAAGTAAAATAAAATTTTTCCTGAATGGAGAAATACGGTATGGTGTGCCACACCGCGCCGTGGTATGCTGGAAGCACACAAGGGAGGGCATAAACCATGAAACTGATGCTTGCACAAAATACCGCGCAGCAGTGCGCTGCCGCCCGTACTGAACAGCAGGCGCAGCGCCGGGCAGCTGCTTGCAAAAATGCCCTTGCCGCCCGCCGCTTGGCGGTTTACCAGGCCCGGCGGACGGAATGGCAGGCAGGCCAACCCCTGCGCTGACGGCAAAGGGGCAGGGGGAGAGCACCCCGGCGCTGCGTGCGATAATTTATGAATAGCATGTAAAATCATACAGAATCATGGAAGGCCAGCCTTTTTCGGGCTGGTCTTATTTTTTGCGCCATGGTATAATGTCCCTAAGTCACGAACAAAACTGTAGAATAAGGAGAGAACGAACCCATGAAATTTTCCGAAATGCCCTATGAGCGCCCGGACATGAGCACCCTGAAAGAACAGTTTGCCGCACTGACCGAGCGTTTGCAGAACGCCCCCGACTATGCCGCTGCCCGCGCCGCTTTTTTGGAGGAACAGGTGCTGAACAAGCATGTGGATACCCTGTTCACCCTGGCCAGCGTGCGCCATACCATTGATACGCGGGATAAGTTCTATGATGAAGAGATGGAATTTGCCAACAGCGCCATGCCGCAGATCCAGCAGTGGCAGGATTCCTGGACCGCCGCCATGCTGGCAAGCCCCTACCGCAAAAACTTTGCCGAAGAATACGGCGACCTGATGTTTGTGAACGCCGAAATTGAGCGCAAGGCATTCTCGCCTGATATCATGGAGGAACTGCAGCAGGAAAACGAGCTGACCCAGCAGTATGGCAAGCTGCTGGCCAGCGCACAGATCCCGTTTGAGGGCGGGGTGTACACTCTGTCCCAGCTGAGCCCGTTCAAGAATGACCCGGACGATGCCCGCCGCCTGGCCGCCTGGAAAGCCGAGGGCCAGTGGTATAAGGACAACCAGAAACAGCTGGATGATATTTATGACAAGCTGACCCACCTGCGGGATAAGATGGGCAAAAAGCTGGGGTACGAGGGTTACACCACCCTGGGCTACTACCGCATGGGCCGCAACTGCTATACCAAAGCGGATGTAGAAAAGTTCCGTGCCGCCGTGGTCAAGTATCTGGTGCCGCTGGCGGACAGCATCTACCGTGAGCAGGCCAAGCGCCTGGGCAAACAGTACCCCATGAGCTTTGCCGATAATGCCCTGATGTTCCGTTCCGGCAACCCCGCCCCCTGCGGCGATGCCGATGCCATTCTGGCCCAGGGTAAAAAATTCTATGAGGAACTTTCACCCGAAACCGGCGTCTTCTTTAACACCATGTTGGACAATGAGCTGCTGGACGTGCTTTCCACCCCCGGCAAGGCGGCGGGCGGCTACTGCACCAGCCTGTGGGATTATCAGGTACCGTTCATTTTTGCCAACTTCAACGGCACTCAGCATGACGTTGAGGTGGTCACGCATGAAGCGGGTCATGCCTTTGCCGCATACACCAACCGTGACCGCGTGCCGTATTCCACCGTGTGGCCCAGCATGGAAGGATGCGAAGTCCACTCCATGTCGATGGAATTCTTTGCCTGGCCGTGGGCGGAGGGCTTCTTTGGCAAGGATACCCGCAAGTTCCTGTACAGCCACCTGGCCGGTGCGCTGACCTTTATCCCGTATGGCACCATGGTGGATCACTTCCAGCATATCGTGTACGAAAAGCCGGACCTGACCCCTGCCGAGCGCCACGCCGCCTGGAAAGAACTGCTGGGCATTTATATGCCGTGGATGAAGCTGGATGGCGAGATCCCGTTCTACAGCGAGGGTGAGGGCTGGCAGCGCCAGAAGCATATTTACGAAAGCCCCTTCTATTATATTGACTACTGCCTGGCACAGACCGTCAGCCTGCAGTTCTGGGCCATGCTGCAAAAGGACCGCGCCAACGCGTGGGAGCACTACATGGCATACACCCGCCAGGGCGGCAGCCGCGTGTTTACTGAGCTGCTGAAAAACGCCGGTCTGGACAGCCCGTTTGAGGAAAGCTGCCTGCGCGGCGTGTGCGAAACGGCCAAGCAGTGGTTGGACAGCTATGACCTGACGGGGATCGAATAATGCAGCAAAAGAAAACCCGCCGTGGGCGGGAATACCTGAATGACTTCCGCAGAGATGTCAACGGCAGCTACCTGTACCAGGGCAGCTACCGCCGCTATACCGGCAGCATGCCGTATGCCAAACTGCGGGGCCTGCTGTGGGCGCTGTGCGGCGGGGCACTGGCGGTGCTGGCGGCGGCGGGCATGGTGCCCGCGCCGGGGGCCATGCAGCAGTTTTATGTACTGCTGCCGTATGCCGGGGCGCTGGTGGCTGGCATCAGCGCGGTGTGGGCGCTGGCCCGCATGAGCCGCGGCGGGGCACGCCTGCGCAGCTATGTGTATGAAGAAACGGTAGCCAAACTGCCGCTGCGCTGCCTGTTGACCGGGGGGTTCGCCGCGCTGGCTGCAGTGGGGGAGTGTATGGACGTGTTCTTGAATGGCGGACAAGGCGCTATCTGGTATGCAGTATTATTTGCAGCGCTGGCCGCTGCGGCTGCTGCGGCTATTGGTGACATTTGTTTGCGGTGAGGGAACACCGCAAATGCGGAAAGGCTTAAGCCTTTCTTATTTAACACTCCTTTTGGTAGTGTTAAAATTGCCGCCATTACCAAAATGATTTGGGAGGTTATACAAACATGAAAAACACCAAGCAAGTGCTTGCACTGGCCATGGCAGTTGCAATGGCTGCGGGCCTGCTGGCTGGCTGCGGTTCTTCCGCTTCCAGCAGCGCTGAGTCTGTTGCTTCCGGCGAGGCTACCAGCGAAGCCGCTGCTACCGATACCGGCAGCAGCGATGGCACCCTGGTTCTGGCAGATACCGGCTTTGAGGGCAAGTTCAGCCCGTTCTTCGCCGCTTCTTCCGCTGACCAGCACGTTATCGACCTGACCAACATTGCCCTGCTGGGCGCTGACCGTAAGGGCGAAATGATCCTGAAGGGCATCGAGGGTGAGACCCGCGAGTACAACGGCACCGATTACACCTACTATGGCCCCGCTGACTGCGAAGTGACCGAGAATGCTGACGGCACCGTTACCTATGCCATCAACATGCGCGATGACCTGGTCTTCGCTGACGGCACCCCCATCACCATTGATGACGTCATCTTCAACCTGTATGTTTACATGGACCCGACCTATGACGGTTCCGCCACCCTGTACTCCATGCCCATTGCCGGTCTGGATGATTACCGCAGCAGCATGACCACCCTGTCCAAGCTGATTGCTGAGGCAGGCGAGGACAACACTGATAACAGCCTGTTCACCGCTGAGCAGCAGAAGGCTTTCTGGGATGCTGTTAACGAAGGTGGCGTTGCTTTTGCACAGGAAATCATCGACGCCTGCGTATCTAACGGCTACGCTGAAGAGGGCGACGTTGCCGCTGCTGCTTCCGCCTGGGGCTTTGACGGCCTGGCCGCTGACGCTACCGCTAAGGATTTCTTCCTGGCTATCGCAGAAAAATATGACTGGAACTTTGCTTCCATGGAAGCTGAGACCGCAGGCTCTGCTCTGTCTGACCTGATCCCGGCTGATGTTTATGCTTACTCCACCACCGGTGTTGCCACCGGCGCTGACGTTGACACCGTTTCCGGCATTGTCAAGACCGGCGATTACAGCATGACCATCACCACCACCGAGCTGTCCAACTCCATGATCTACCAGCTGCAGCTGCCTATCGCCTCCCTGGATTACTATGGCGACCGCAGCCTGTATGATTACGACAACCACTCCTACGGCTTCAAAAAGGGCGACCTGAGCAAGGTTCGTTCCGTCACCAGCACCCCCCTGGGCGCCGGCGCTTACACCTTCAATAAGTACAGCGATGGCGTCATCTACCTGGATGCCAACCCCAGCTACTATCAAGGCGAGCCCGCTGCCAAGCACGTCAACATGAAGGAAACCCAGGAAGCCGATAAGATCACCGGTGTTCAGGCCGGCACCATCGACATCTCCGATCCTTCTTACTCTCTGGAAGCTGCCAACCAGATCGCTACCATCAATGGTGGTAATTCTGACCTCGACGGCTCTGTCATCACCACCCGTCTGATGGACTTCCGCGGCTATGGCTACATTGCCCTGAGCGCCAACAACGTTAAGGTCGGCGATGATCCCGCTTCTGAGGAATCCAAGAACCTGCGCAAGGCTATCATGACCGTGATTGCCGCTTACCGTGATGAGGGCATCAACTCTTACTACGGCGATACCGCAAGCGTTATCAACTACCCCATCTCCAACACCTCCTGGGCAGCACCCTCCGTTACCGACGACGGCTACAAGATCGCTTACTCTACCGACGTTGACGGCAACGAGATCTACACCAGCGATATGAGCGGCGACACCAAGTATGCTGCTGCTCTGCAGGCCGCCCTCGGCTACTTCGAAGCAGCCGGCTACACCGTTGAAAACGGCCAGGTCACCGCAGCTCCGGCTGGCGCCAAGATGGAATACACCGTCAACATCGGCGCTTCCGGCAACGGCGACCACCCCTCTTTCCAGGTTCTGACCAATGCAGCCGCTGCCCTCAAGACCATCGGCTTCACCCTGACCGTCAACGACCTGGCAAACGCTTCTGACCTGTACAGCTCTTATCAGTCCGGCGTTGCCGAAGGCTGGGTTGCTGCATGGCAGTCCACCAACGACCCCGATATGTACCAGCTGTACGACAGCAAGGGTTCCACCAACTACTACCAGATCAATGATGCTGACCTGGACGAGCTGATCGAGACTGCCCGCCAGACCACCGATCAGGATGCCCGTAAGGCCATGTACAAGGAAGCTATGGAGATCATCCTGGATTGGGGCGTTGAACTGCCGGTTTACCAGCGCAGCGAATCCGCCATCTTCTCCAGCGAGCGTATCGACACCGCTACCATCCCCAACGATCTGACCCCGTACTGGACTTACCAGTCTGAAATCAATACGATCGCTCTGAAGTAATTTCAGCGCAGCCTGTTGTTGAATTTATGGTGAGCAGCCGCTCTTGGTGATCTGCGCTTTTGGCTTAGCATCTGCCGCACCTCGCTCGCCGTATCGGCACTTAGAATTATGCGGTATTGCCCTAAATTTTCGACTTTTTAGGTACACCATAGGCGAAGCTACAAGGCCCCGGCTCATGTGTATTTTGGAGCCATGCGGCGCAGCCATTAAAAACGCGGCCTCCCTGCCCGCGAAGGAAGGAACGATTTTTCAAGTGCGAAACTACGTCATCAAGCGTATCCTGCTTTCTTTTGTGATCCTGTTTTGCGTTACCTTCATCATCTATGTGATGATGCGCAGCCTGCCCAGCTCTTTTGCCGAGAACATGGCCATGCAGCTGTCCCAGGCACCGGGCGCAAAACCGTATCAGGAATGGCTGGATCAGCTCAACGCAGCCTATGGTCTGGATAAGGGCATCCTGCCCGGTTTCATGACCTGGCTGTCCAGCGCAGTGCACGGTCAGTTCGGTGACAGCTGGAAGTGGAATGTCCCTGTTGTTCAAAAATTCCAGGAAGTTATTGGTCTGTCTGTTGTCATGGGCGGCATCTCCTTTGTGTTGTCCATGATCATCGCTGTGCCCCTGGGCATCCTGGCTGCTACCAAACAGTATTCCCGTACCGATTACGTCATCACCGCCGTGGCTCTGGTGGGCATCTCTCTGCCCAGCTTCTTCTTTGCCACGCTGCTCAAGCTGCTGTTCTCTGTCAAGCTTGGCTGGTTTGACCTGTACGGCCTGGTCGGGCGTGATTATGCCCAGCTCAGCTCGTGGGGCCAGTTCTGTGACCGCGCCAACCATCTGGTGCTGCCCATCGTCACGCTGGTCATTGTTTCCATCGGCTCTACCATGCGTTACACCCGCACCAATATGCTGGAAGTGCTGAACGCCGACTATATCCGTACCGCCCGCGCCAAGGGCCTTTCGGAGCATGTGGTCATCTATAAGCACGCATTCCGCAACACCCTGATCCCGCTGGTTACCATCATCGGCGGTTCCCTGCCCGGCCTGTTCAGCGGTGCCTTGATCACGGAGACTCTGTTCTCCATCCCCGGCATCGGCTACATCTCTTACCAGTCCATGGTTGCGGGCGATATCCCGTTCACCATGTTCTACCTGTCCTTTATGGCGGTGCTTACCCTGGTCAGCAACCTGCTGACTGATATCATGTACGCAGTGGTTGACCCGCGCGTGCGCATTTCTTAAAGAAAGGAGACTGCACCCATGAGTGAGAATACCCAGAACAACACCCCCAAAAAGGAGCAGTACTCCCTGAACGACGACCGCCGCGTTAAGGTGCTTTCGCCCGGCGCGCTGGTTGCCAAGCGGTTCTTCCGCAACCGTCTGGCCGTTGTGGGCCTGACGATGCTGCTTGCCATGTTCGTCTTTTCCTTCATTGGCGGCGTGGTCAGCCCTTACGGCCAGGACCAGCAGTTCTACACCTACACCCAGATGTCCAAAGAGTATGTGGGTGTGACCCGCAACGATAAACTGCGCTTTGTTGTTGCCGATGGCCAGGAGTTCGGCTCCATTGCCCAGAGCAAGGGCAACGAGGCCATCAAGAAGGGTGAAGAGACCTTTACCTATAAAGATAACGATTACGAAGTGGAAACCCTGAGCGAGGACCTGTACGTCTTCCGCCAGGGCCGCACTGTGCTGGCTTATGCCTCTAAGGATATGGTCACCGCAGCGGACGGCGTGGCCGAGCTGAGCTTTGATGCCAAGCTGGCCGCCCTGACTGCCCAGGCAGCAGGGGAGACCACCTTTACTGGCGATGGCCAGGATTATGAACTGGACGCTGACGGCAATATCACCCAGAGCGGCAGCGAAGTTGCCTATATCGGCCGCTTTGTTGTTTCCGCTGCCGATGCCAGCGTGGTCATCAGCCGTGACTTCCGCGACCGCCTGGAAGAAGCCATTGACGATAATATTACCGAGTTCAACTACACCGATGCCGACGGCAACGAAGCCGAGTATGACATCGTGTACGATGCCAGCACCGGCGTTTGGAGCGTGAAGCAGATGACGGAAACCTATGTGTTTGACCGTTACGCAAGCCCCAACAAGGAGCACTGGCTTGGCACCGATACCAACGGTATGGATATGCTGACCCGCCTGATGTACGGCGGCCGTGTCTCCCTGATCATCGGCTTCATTGTTGTTGCGATTGAAGGCTCCATCGGTATTGTCATGGGCGGTATCTCCGGCTACTTCGGCGGCTGGGTGGATAACCTCATCATGCGTATCGTGGACGTGTTCTACTGCCTCCCCTCCATGCCCATCATCATCATTCTGGGCGCTGCCATGGACGCCATGCGCATTGATTCCTGGACCCGTATGATGTACCTGATGCTGATCCTCGGCTTCCTGGGCTGGCCCGGCATTGCCCGCCTGGTCCGCGGCCAGATCCTCTCCCTGCGCGAGCAGGAGTTCATGACGGCAGCTGAAGCCTGCGGCATCAGCGCATGGCACCGTATCTTCCGCCATCTGATCCCCAACGTTATCCCGCAGCTGATCGTTACCTGCACCATGAGCCTTGGCTCCACCATCCTGACGGAAGCCACCCTGTCCTTCCTGGGTCTGGGCGTTAAGTACCCGTTTGCATCCTGGGGCAACATCATCAACGATGTCAACAATGCTTATGTTATGACCAACTATCTGTTCATCTGGGTCCCGGCCGGCATCTGCCTGCTGATCACGGTTCTGGGCTTCAACTTTGTGGGCGATGGTCTGCGCGATGCCTTTGACCCCAAGATGAAACGCTGATGAAAGGAGACACACACGATGGCTAAACAACAGGACGGTTACCTTTCCGCCAAGGAGTCGCGGCGTATCTCCAAAGAAAACCGCCGCATTACGGACCAGTACGAAAAACAGCGCAAGCGCAAGAATGTGCCGGAATCTGAGTACCTGACCCAGATGAAGAACCCGGAAAACGCTGTTGAGTTTGATAACCTGCACACCTATTTCTTTACCGATACCGGCGTGGTAAAAAGCGTGGACGGTGTTTCGTTTGAAGTTCCCGTGGGCAAAACCGTGGGCGTTGTGGGCGAATCCGGCTGCGGCAAATCCGTTACCAGCCTTTCGCTGATGCAGCTGCTGCAGCGCCCCCAGGGCCAGATCGTTCAGGGCGAGATCCGCTTGAACCTGGGTAATGGCAAAGCCTATGATGTTGCCAAAACTCCCGGCACGGTCATGCAGCACCTGCGCGGCAACTATATTTCGATGATCTTCCAGGAGCCGATGACCAGCCTGAACCCGGTGTTCCGCATCGGTGCTCAAATCGATGAAGTCATCGCCCTGCATGACGGCGAAGGCAAGAGCAAAGAGGACATCAAAAAGCGCACCGTTGAAATGCTGGAGATGGTTGGCATCGCCAACAGTCAGGGTGTATATGAGATGTACCCGCATGAGTTGTCCGGCGGTATGCGCCAGCGTGTCATGATCGCCATGGCATTGGCCTGCAACCCCAAGGTTATCATCGCCGACGAACCCACCACCGCACTGGACGTGACGATTCAGGCCCAGATCCTGGACTTGCTGCGCAACCTGAAGGACCGCATTAACTCCTCCATCATGCTGATCACCCATGACCTGGGCGTGATTGCCGAGATGGCAGATTATGTTGTTGTCATGTACGCAGGCCGCGTGGTGGAAAAGGGTACTGCCCAGGAAATTTTTGCTAACCCGGCGCATCCCTATACCATCGGCCTGATGGCTTCCAAACCGATCGTGGGCAAAAAGGTGGACCGTTTGTACTCCATCCCCGGCAAGGTGCCCAACCCGGTCAACATGCCCAACTACTGTTACTTTAAGGATCGCTGCGAGATGGCGCTGCCCTGCTGCGATGGTGAATACCCCTGCGAGATCAGCCTGTCCCCCACGCACAAGGTCAGCTGCTACCGCTACTATGAAAATAATCGAAAGGCGGGTGAGTGACGATGGCACAGGCAGAAAACGCAAAAAAGCTGGACTATACCCCCGTCACCTATGATGATCAGTATATCCTGATGGTCAACCAGCTTAAAAAATACTTCCCCATCAAGGGCGGTCTGATGTCCCAGACCGTGGGCCATGTCAAGGCTGTCGATGGCGTTACCTTCAACCTCAAGCGCGGCCATACCATGGGTCTGGTCGGCGAATCCGGCTGCGGCAAATCCACCACCGGCCGTACCATCCTGCGCCTTGCCGGCGAAAAAACCGGCGGTCAGGTACTGTTCAACGGCAAAGAAGTGTACGATATGACCGGCAGGGAGCTGCGTAACCTGCGTACCAAGATGCAGATCATCTTCCAGGACCCGTTCTCCAGCCTGTCCCCGCGGCTGCCGGTCGGTGAGATCATCGGTGAGGCTGTGCGCGAGCATAACCTGGTGCCCAAGGCAGAGTTCAATGATTATATTGACCAGGTCATGGATAACTGCGGCCTGCAGCCCTACCACAAAACCCGCTATCCGCACGAATTTTCCGGCGGCCAGCGCCAGCGCATCTGCATTGCCCGCGCCCTGGCCCTGAACCCGGAGTTTGTTGTGTGCGACGAACCGGTCTCTGCACTGGACGTTTCCATTCAGGCCCAGATCATCAATCTGCTGAAAGAGCTGCAGGATAAATATAACCTGACCTACCTGTTCATCTCCCACGACCTTTCTGTTGTTGAGCACATTTCGGATACGGTCGGCGTTATGTACCTGGGCAACCTGGTGGAGTACGGTGCAACGCCGGATATCTTCAGCCATCCGCTACATCCCTACACCAAGGCACTGTTCAGCGCCATTCCTATCCCGGACCCGACCATTCGCCGTGAGCGCATTGTGCTGCAGGGCTCCATTCCGTCCCCGGCCAACCCGCCCAAGGGCTGCAAGTTCCATACCCGCTGCCCCTATGCGACCGAGCGCTGCAAGACCGAAGCGCCGCAGCAGCGTGAGGTGGAACCCGGCCACTATGTTGTGTGCCACCTGTACGAAAAATGAAGCATAACGAACCCTTTGAGGATGACGGCCGCACCGTGGCCGATATGAGTGGCATTGAGCACGACAGTATCTGGCTGCCGCGCCGCCGCAAGCAGGGCCATACCCCCGCGCAGCAGCCCCAACAGGCTGCTGACCGTCCCTGGGAGGAAGACCCCCAGCTGACCGGTAAGGAGCGCCTGTGGGCGATCCTGGGTGCGCTGAAAGCTACCCTGCTGATTTGTGGCGTCTACCTGCTTGGCCTGCTGGCCCTGCTGGCGCTGCTGTTTACCCTCTGGCATTAAAAAATACCCCCGCCTTTGTTTTGGCTGCGTGACAGCTGGAATAAGGACGGGGGTGTTTTGTTTTGTGGGGGAAGGACAACTTGCCCGGGAAGGTGGGGGCACCCGACCCCGCCGAGAAACGTAAATATTTGCTGCAAACCTACAAACATTTGTAGGGGACGATGCTTGCATCGTCCCGCGGATGAGCCGATGCGGTGTTGCCTTAGCATGTGGTGGATGATTTATCTTCCTCAAGGACGGGATGAGGGCATCCCACCCTACAGTGCCTAAATAAAAGTACAACACAAAAGCGCAGTATTATCTGCGCTTTTGGCTTAGCAGCTGCCGTGCCTCGCTCGCCGTATCGGCACTTAGAATTATGCGGTATTGCCTTATATTATTAAAGCTTCTGCTTCCTTCTTTTCAAAGAAGAAACAAAAACCCCCGTAAATCAATGCAGATGCAGATGGCGGGGCACGCCGTCGATGTAGATGGGGGTCAGCTCGGCCTGGATGAGGGGGCGGGCATAGTGATGGAACGCTTCGGTCACATGCATGCCGTCCGGGCTGATCCAGTCATCCGGCACGCGCTTTTCCAGGTTGGCAACCTTCTGCACATCTACCATCTCGGTTTCGGTGCGGTACGGCATATCCGAAATGCGGCGGATGGCGCACATCTTACCGGTTTCGCCGCGGTAAGCAGCTTCCACCGAAGCACCGCCCACTTGGTATGCCTCGGTAATGTCGGTGCGGCTTGCCAGATGGGAGGCACAGCGCTGCAGGGTAGAGAACTCGATCGCGCGGGTCTTGCAGCCCAGGCGCACATGGATCAAATCCGCCAGGTAGCGGCTGGTGCCGGACAAAATGGCTTTATGGCCAAAAGCATCCAGCTGGCCTGCTGTGGATACCAAATCACACAGGAAAACGCCGTCCTTGTTTTTTACGCCCTCGCTGGCCGCAATGATGACATTGTGGCGGTCTTTTTCCAGCTGGGCTACTTTTTCCAGGAACACATTCTCGTCAAAGGGGCGCTCCGGCAGCAGAATGATGTCCGGGCCGTTGCAGTCAGCCCCGGCAGCCAGGCTGGCGGCACCGGCCAGCCAGCCGGTATGGCGGCCCATGATCTCGGCCACCGTTACGCTGCGGATGTCATACACGCTGGAATCACAGATGACCTCTTTCAGGATGGTGGCAATGTACTTGGCGGCACTGCCGTAACCGGGGGTGTGGTCAGTGTACATCAGGTCGTTGTCAATGGTTTTGGGCACGCCGATAAAGCGGATCTCGCTGCCCTTGGCAGCCCCGTAAGCGGAAAGCTTGGCAATGGTGTCCATCGAATCATTGCCGCCAATGTAGAACACGGCCCCAATGCAGTACTTGGCAAACAGCTCAAACAGCTGCACAAAGGGGCGTTCGTCCGTGGCGGGGTTGGGCAGCTTGAACCGGCAGCTGCCCAGGTAACTGGACGGCGTGCGCTTGAGCAGCTCAATTTCCATCTTGTCGTCAAGGCGGTCATCCAGGTCCACAATCTTGCCCTGCAAAAGCCCTTGAATGCCATACTCCATGCCGTATACATGGGCGGCACCCAGAGCTTTGGCAGCTTCATACACACCGGCCAGGCTGGAATTGATCACAGCAGTCGGCCCGCCGGACTGGCCGACCAGTACATTTGTTCCCCAAGACATAAGAAAGCCCTCCTTATTTTTGCAGCCATCATGCTATCTTAAGGCAATACCGCACAATTCCCGCCTGACGGCTTAAGCACCGCTCCGGCGGCTGCGGCACGGCAACTGCGTTGCCAAAAT
>PPYE01207893.1_pt1 | contig 17309 bp, 12 predicted proteins | sample 1559881 | NCBI WGS metagenome assembly PPYE01 (sample SAMN08240022, study PRJNA423297) | Human gut metagenome, whole genome shotgun sequencing project. | reverse complement strand
GGACACGCCCACCGCAGACGGCAGAGAAGATGTATATACCAATGTATTTTCCGGCACGGAGGAGACCCGGGCAGAGGCAACCTACACGCCCCCGACCCGACCCCTTGGTGACGATGAATATCCGGAGGAAGAAATGAAGAAGAACGATAAGCAAAAGAAAATCATTATTGCCGTTGTGGCTGTTGTGGTTGTGATTGCCGTGGCCCTGGGCATTTACTTTGGCGTGGTGCGCGGCAAAAACGAGGAGCCAACCTCCGGCGTGACCAATGCCGCTACCGAAGCCGCCACCCAGGCACCGGTGGCCGTGGTGAACCCCTTTACCGGTGAGAGCGACTACAATGAGAACGCGGTAGGCAAACGCCCGGTGGCCCTGGTGGTAGAGAACGCCCAGGCTGCCCGTCCCCAGTGGGGGATCAATTCCCCGGACATTATCGTAGAGGGTGAAGTGGAAGGCGGCGAGACCCGTATGCTGTGGCTCTTTGCCGACTACACCTCTGTGCCGGACAAGATCGGCCCTATGCGCAGCGCCCGCCCGCCGTATATTCGCTTTTCCGAGATGTTTGACGCCGTCTTTATCCACTGGGGTCAGAGCAAGAGTAAAGGCAGCTATGTAGGCGCCAACACCGTGTTTGACCAGGACAATGTGGACCACATTAACCAGATGACTTACAGTGGCAAGGTGGATCTGTTTACCAGAGACCAAACCCGCAATGTAGCCAGCGAGCACACCGGTGTGCTGCGAGGCAAAAAAATTGTCTCTGCCCTGAAAGAGCAGAAGATCCGCACCAAGGTCAACGAGGCCAAGTTTACCACCTTCGACTTTAACAAAAAGGCAACTGCCGTGGGTGATGATCCCTGCAACGCACTGGCGCTGACCTTCTCTAATCGCACCCGCACCCGCGACTGGACCTATAAAAGCGATGACAAAATGTACCACAGCACCGATTATGAAACGGATGTAAAGATGAAGAACCTGATCGTGCTGTTTGACAACACCTCTTACACCACTAAGGCCAATTACAAAGGCAGCGGTAAAGGCGAGACCTACTGCAACTACGATCTGGCCGGCGGCAAGGGTGTGTTGGCTTCTCAGGGCACCTACACCGAGATCAAGTGGAGCAAAAAGGACGGCAAGCTGTCCCTGACCACCACCGACGGTCAGCCCTTAAAGCTGAACCCCGGTCGCAGCTGGATCGGCTACGCCTCTGCCAACAACGGCGGTAAAGTCGTGGAAAAGTAAAAAGTGGAATCAATAAAAGACCGTCTCGGATCATCCGGGGCGGTCTTTTGTATGTGGATGTGCATAAATACCGGCGGGAGCAAGTCCCCACCCTACAGGAATTTTATAACCGATGTAATATTATAAAACACCGCAAGCACATAAAAAAGGACCGATACACCATGTATCGGTCCTTTGATTTACCAAACGATTACAACAGGCCGGCCACCAAGTCGCCCATTTGGGCGGTGGTCACCGGACGGAAGCCCTCCTCGTAAATATCCGGAGTGCGGGCCTGGGTCAGTGCCTGATCCACCGCGTCCTCAATGGCCTGGGCAGCCTCCATCTCGCCAAAGGTGTAGCGCAGCATCATGGTGCCGGACAAAATGGTTGCCAGCGGATTGGCCTTGCCCTGACCGGCAATATCCGGTGCGGAACCGTGGATAGGCTCGTATAAGCCAAAGGTGCCCTCTGCCAGCGAAGCAGACGCCAGCATACCGATGGAGCCGGAGATCATAGATGCCTCGTCAGACAGAATATCGCCAAAGATATTGGAAGTGACAATCACATCAAACTGGTTGGGATTGCGCACCAGCTGCATAGCGCAGTTGTCCACATACATATAGGACACCTCCACCTGGGGGTAATCCGCCTTGGTCTCTTCTACGATCTTACGCCACAGGCGGGAGCTATCCAGCACATTGGCTTTGTCCACGCAGGTCAGCCGCTTGTCCCGCTTCATCGCGTACTCAAAACCGGCCTTGACAATGCGCTTGATCTCCGGGTAAGTGTAGCGCTCCGTATCATACGCGCCCACCACGCCGTTCTCCTCATAAGTACCGCGGTCACCGAAGTAAATGCCGCCGGTCAGCTCGCGTACAATGAGAATGTCCAGCCCGTCGCCGATGATCTCCTCCTTAATGGGAGAAGCACTCTTCAGCGGGGCAAAGATCTTGGCCGGGCGCAGATTAGCAAACAGGCCCAGATCCTCACGAATGGCCAGCAGACCCTTTTCCGGTCGATTGTTGCCCGGCTGGTCGTCCCACTTAGGGCCGCCCACAGCGCCCAGCAGCACCGCGTCAGATGCTTTGCAGGCTGCCGCCGTTTCTGCCGGATAAGGCACGCCGGTGGCATCAATGGCACAACCACCCAATAGCTGGTCATTGTAGTCAAAAGAGAAGCCAAACATCTCCCCTGCCTTGTCCAGCACCTTGATACATTCGTTCACGATCTCCGGCCCAATGCCGTCACCGCGCAACACGGTGATTTTGTAATTTTTCATGTTCTTGCCCTTTCTGTCTTAGCAAACCTCAAAAATGCCGGGCATGGTATCGTCCCGCATGGTGTCTGCCTGGTCCCGGTTGATGGCGCAGATAATGCCCTTCATGGACGCATAACCGATATTATGGCTGACGCCGATACCGAAAATGTCCTTCCCCTGTGGGTTCTTTAAGTGAATATAGCTGATGGCCTTGGAGTCGGAGCCCACGGAGATGGCGTGCTCGCTGTAATCCACAAACTGGTAGCTGGCCACCTCGGTTTGGTTCATAGCGTCGCAGAACGCAGCCACCGGGCCGTTGCCGTTGCCCTCAATCTGCACCGGCGCATTGTCCTTGTATTTCAGCTCGCCGGAGAAATGCACATGAGTCAGATCGTCCTGCTCGTTCTTCTCCTCGCTGATCTTGTAATTCACCAGGCGGTAGGGGCCGCACACATTGCGATACTCCTGCTGGAACAGGTCAAAGACCTCCTCCGCTTTCAGTTCCTTACCCTTCTCGTCGCAGGCTTTTTGTACCACGGCGCTAAACTCCGGGTGCATGGACTTGGGCATCTTGATGCCATAGTTGTTGGCCAAAATAAAGGCAGTGCCGCCCTTGCCGGACTGAGAATTGATCCGAATGATGGGCTCATACTCTCGGCCTACATCTGCCGGGTCGATAGGCAGGTACGGGATCTCCCAATAAGGGGTGCCGCTTTCTTCCATATAGATCTTGCCCTTGTTGATGGCATCCTGATGAGAGCCGGAGAATGCGGTAAACACCAGCTCGCCGGCATAAGGCTGGCGGGGCGGCACCTGCATCTTGGTGCAGCGCTCATACACTTCCTTGATTTCATTGATGTTGTGGAAATCCAGCTCAGGATCTACCCCCTGGGTCCACATATTCAGCGCCAAGGTCACAACATCCACATTGCCGGTACGCTCGCCGTTGCCGAACAGGGTGCCCTCTACACGATCGGCACCGGCCATCAGCGCCAGCTCCGTAGCAGCCACGCCCTCGCCCCGGTCATTGTGGGGGTGCAGGGAGATAATGGCCGCGTCCCGGTTGGGCAGATGGCGGCAGAAATACTCGATCTGGTCTGCATAACCGTTGGGAGAGGAGCCTTCCACAGTGGAGGGCAGGTTCAGGATAATGGGGTTCTCCTTGGTAATATGCAGCTCCTCCATCACCCGGCGGCAGATCTCTACCGCATTGTCCATCTCCGTACCGGTAAAGGACTCCGGCGAATACTCAAAGCGAATGTTCATCTCCGGGTGGCGCTTTTTCTCCTCCTCGGTGAGTGCATAGATCAAGCGAGCGCCGTCCACGGCGATCTGAATCACGCCGTCCATATCCGTCTTAAACACCACCTTGCGCTGCAAAGTGGAAGTGGAATTGTAAAAATGCACGATCACATTCTTGGCGCCGTCAATGGCCTCAAAGGTCTTTTTGATCAGGTGAGGGCGCGCCTGCACCAGCACCTGAATGGTCACATCGTCCGGGATATAATGGCCGTCGATCAGGGTGCGCAGGATCTCATACTCCGTCTCGCTGGCAGAGGGAAAGCCCACCTCGATCTCCTTAAACCCAACCGCAATCAGGGTCTTAAAATATTCCAGCTTTTCCTCCAAATTCATCGGGTCCACCAGCGCCTGGTTGCCGTCACGCAGATCTACTGAGCACCAAATGGGCGCGTGGTCGATCACGCGATTGGGCCACTGGCGGTCCGGCAGATCAATGGGGGTAAAGGGCTTATACTTCTTGTAGCCTTGGTTCATCATCACAGTTTCTCCTTTCTCTGTTGGGGAGGCACAAACAAAAACTGCGCCCCCAATGGATAGGGACGCAGTATCTATGCGTGGTACCACCCTACTTCAGCAGAAAAAATCTGCCCTTTGGCATCAAGCAATGCCTCAACCGATAACGAGGTTAAACGGCTCTTCCTATTGATTTCTATTCAGAAGAGCAACTCCGCAGAGAGCTATGCACCTATGTTCCCTGTGCGGCTTGCACCGTCCGCCGCCTCTCTGTGCAGGAAAACGCAGGTCTTTTTCTGCTTCACAGTCTTTTGTGGGTACTGTATATTCAGTAAGATTATTATAACACGCGCGCCGATTTTGTCAACCCAAATTTTACAGTTTGGAGTAGCCGTAGCCGTTCATAATGGCGTCTACCGGCTGACCGGCCTTGCACATGGGACAGTCCTTGGCGGCCGTATAAGAATAATTGGGCAGATCCTCCGGGGTAAACAGGGTGTTGACCTCCAGCCCGCACAGTTCCTTGGCTGCACTGAACACGGAAGAAATGCCAATCACATTGCCGCCGTAATACCGGGCGCTCTGTACCGCCCGCTCCACCGTACGGCCGCTGGTGATACAGGAGATGAGCACCACCACATTCTTGCCCTGGATCATCCGGCGCAAATTGTCCCGAAAGATCATATTGCCCTGGGTGTCATACTCCGGACCCAGCACATAAACCTGCAAGTCCGGGTTGGGCGCCAGCATACTGGGGCTTGCCAGTTCCTGGGCCATATAAGCACCCAGCGCCTGGGTCTCATACAGGCACAGCACCGTGTCCACATCCATATTCCGCACGCTGTAATACTCGGCCAGCAGCTTGGCAGCCTCCACAGACACCACCCGATTATGCTTAATGTCCGAGGTGCCCACATAGTAATTCAGGTGGGCGGAAGCGGTTACATAATGGCCGGGAATCGCGTGGATAAACACATCTTCATTTCTGTTACAAGGTATTGTATAAATCTGGCTCATTGGCACACATCCTTTCTATCCTTATTGTATCTGATTTTGCCCCGCCTTGCAATAAAAAAAATTAAAATCCGGGGAAGATTACACTACAAAAGGTCAAATTGGCCGACATTTTATTTTTTCGTCAATTCAGTCAGCGCCGCATAATGAGTCACGGTGAACTGTGGCGGTGCGATCCGTTCCAGCAGCGCCCGGTGCTCTTGCTCCCAGGACTGTAAATCACCCGGAGTCAGGGAAGCCCCTACGCCGCGGCAGGCCCGCATACGGCCGTGCCAGCTCTCCCGCGTAAAAGGCACTTGTAGCCGCCAAGTACGCTGACAGGTACAAGTGAAATCCGTATTGTATGCTGGATTCGGCACAATGGGCTGCTCTTGCTCCCCGGCGCCACTCCAAGAAGGGTTGTACCGCAGCACCAGTTGCTCACTGGCATTGGCGATGGAGTCCTCAAAGGGCAGCCAGTTCATCACCAACAGCAATACCTTGCCACCCGTAGGAAGAAACCGGGCAAACTGCCGAGCCGCCCGAGGCGGATCCAAATACCAATAGCATTGGCAGGCGGTGATCGCGTTAAAGCTGCCGTCCGGCGCGTCCACCGCCTCTGCAGCACATACCCGGTAGTCTATATTCATACCGGTTGACAGTCGCCGTGCCTCTGCAATCTGCTGCGGGGACGGATCCACCCCCAACCAGTGAGCGCCGTGCTTATACAAATGGCGGGGCAGTACCCCGGTGCCGGTGCCAATATCCAGCACCTGCTGCCCGGCCAATCCTACGCCGCGATCCAAGATCGCACGGTAAAATTCCGGGGGATAAATATCTCGATACCGGGCGTAATCCGCTGCCGTGCGCCCCCAGTCAAAGGGTTTGCCGCCGTCTATACGGGCGTCCTTGATCTCCATCGTATCACCTCTTGCCTAAAGTATAACATAAACGCGGTGGCGGTGGCAAGGGTGCGGAGATTTTGCAACCGATTTGGCTCCGTTGCAAAGAGCAACTCTAATCTGTAAGCTCCGATACCTACATCAGGCCGACATTTTTACAAATAAAACAAACGGCAAGATCTCTCCTGCCGTTTTGTGTGATATTGATGGACTGGATCTTACCAAACCTGCCGGGCGACGGTGCGCACCAGGTTCAGCTTGGCCCACTGCTCATCATCCGTCAGCTTGTTGCCGATCTCGCAAGAGGCAAAGCCGCACTGGGGGCTTAGGCACAGGTTTTCCAGGGGCACCAGCTCCGCTGCCTGGGCGATCCGCGCTTTTACCGCCTCCGGATTCTCCAGCACCGGGGACTTGGTGGTCACCAGGCCCAGCACCACTTTTTTGCCCGGGGCAACAAACTGCAGCGGTGCAAAATCGCCGGAACGGGCGTCATCAAACTCCAGATAAAAGCCGTCCACATGTTCCTTAGCAAACAGAATGGGTGCAATAGGCGCATAGCCGCCGGAGCTGGCCCAGGTGGAGTGATAATTGCCCCGGCACACATGGGTGGTCACCACCAGGTCCGCCGGCTTGCCCTCCAGGGCAGCATTGTTTAGTTGCAGGTACTTCTCCGCCTCGTCCTCCAGCTTAGCGCCGGTACTTGCCAGGAACTGCTGATACCCGGCGTCGCAGAACATACCCCAGGTGCAGTCGTCCAGCTGCACATTGCGGCAACCGGCGGCATACAGATCGGCGATCACCTGGCGATAAGCGGCGGCAATATCGGAAAGCAGTGCGTCATCGTCCGGATAAACCGCGCGGGTGGCCTTGCCGTTATCCTCCCGGAACAGCTCTGCATACAGCTGAGCCGGTGCGGGAATGGTCTGGCGGGCAACGGTGTTGTCATCTTCAAACTGCTTTACAAATTTAAAATGCTCTACAAAGGGGTGATTCTCGCCGCTGATCTTGCCCACCACCTGCACAGAGCCGGGAGTGGTCTCCTCCCCATGGAAAATATAGCCGTGGTCCAGGGTGATCTCCTGCAGTCCTTGCAATCCCCACATAAAGTCCAGGTGCCAGTAGCTGCGACGGAACTCGCCGTCGGTAATGGTGTGATACCCGGCGGCTTTTTGGCGAGAGATCAGCTTGCGGATTTCCCGGTCCTCCACTTCTTTCAGCCCGGCAGCGTCCAGCTCACCGGCGGCGAAAGCGGCGCGGGCGGCCTTAATGGGTGCCGGGCGCAAAAAGCTGCCTACAAAATCATAGCGAAAAGGTGCGTTCTTGCTGTACATATTTTTATCCTCCGTTTGGTTGTTGTTGTTGCTTATAGTATAACGGAGGTTTTCGCTATTGTAAAATACGGATATTCAGTTGTTTGCCATAGCTTCAGTCTATAGGTACATACTGCTTCAAATTTTCAATATACGCCCGGCACAGGCTGCCCGGCTGCACGCCGGCAGGCAAAATATAGCCGATCTCCATGGGCGCCACGCCGGTAAGGGGCACGGCTACAATATTCTCGCCGTTCAGCTTGCTGTCGATCACGCCGCTGCACACGGTGTAGCCCTGCAAGCCGATCAGCAAATTAAACAGGGTGGCGCGGTCCCGCACCCGGATATTTTTGCTGCGCACTGCCGGGCTGAAGATCTCTTCCGAAAAATAAAAGGAATTGTGATCCCCCTGCTCAAAGGACAAATAAGGATACGGCGCCAAATCGCCAAAAGACACTGCCCGGGCACCGGAAAGCGGGTGATCGCTGCTGAGAAACACATGGGCGTGGGCGGTAAACAGGGGCGTAAAATCCAAATCGGCTCCCCGCAGCAGCTTTTGCAGCGCCGTGCGATTAAAGTCGTTCAGATACAACAGGCCGATCTCGCTTTTGCGCTGTGCCACATCCTCAATGATCTCGTAGGTTTGCGTCTCTCGCAAAGAGAAGTCGTAGCGGTCGCCGCCCCGCTCCCGGATCAGGTCCACAAAGGCGTTCACCGCAAAGGAATAGTGCTGGGTAGACACACAAAAGGCCTGCTTGCGCACCGGGTCGCCCTTGTAGCGGCTTTCCAGCAGCGCCGTCTGCTCTAAAATTTGGCGAGCGTAAGACAGGAACACCTCGCCTTCTTTGGTCACGATCACGCCCTTATTGGTGCGGTGGAACAGGGTCAGGTGCATTTCGCTCTCCAACTCCTGAATGGCGGCACTCAGGCTGGGCTGGGCCACAAACAGCGCCTTGGCCGCCCCGCTGACGGTACCGCACTCCGCCACCTTGACTACATATTCCAGTTGTTTTAATGTCATAACGATCTCCCCTTTGCCATTATTATACGCCATTCGGCACCCGGGTGTAAAGGTTAAATCTATGGCAAAGCGATTCAATGTTCCCGGTTGCAGCAACCCTTCGTCACTAACCATTTATAAAACGAAAAAGCAGCGGTGCAAATGCACCGCCGCCAAAGGGACTTAAAATTACTCTACAATGGAGGTACCGGTCATTTCTGCCGGCTGGGGCAGACCCATCACCTTGAGCATGGTGGGAGCAATGTCGCACAGCTTGCCGCCCTCACGCAGGGTGCAGGGGTAGTTCACCACGATAAAGGGCACCGGGTTGGTGGTGTGGGCCGTAAACGGCTCGTCGTTCTCGTCCAGCATCTTGTCTGCATTGCCGTGATCGGCAGTGACAAACAGCACGCCGTCCATATCCTTGACCGCCTGAACCAAGCTGCCAACGCAGGCGTCCACCGTCTCCACAGCCTTAACAGCGGCGGGGATAATGCCGGTGTGACCCACCATATCACAGTTGGCGAAGTTGACAATCACCACATCGTACTTGCCGCTGCGCACGGCCTCGTTCAGCTTTTCAGACACCTGGGGCGCGCTCATCTCCGGCATCAGGTCAAAGGTTGAGATCTTGGGAGAGGGCACCAAAATGCGATCCTCGCCCGGATACGGCTCCTCTGCGCCGCCGTTGAAGAAGAAGGTCACATGGGCATACTTCTGGGTCTCGGCGATTCGCAGCTGGGTCTTGCCCTGCTTGGACAAGTACTCGCCAAAGGTGTTCTCCAGGCTCTCCGGACCAAAGGCCACATGCACGCAAGGCATCTCCGCATCATACTGGGTCATGCACACAAAATAGGGGTTCAAAGCGCCACCCTTGCGGTCAAAGCCGGTGAATGCCGGATCCACAAAGGCGCGGGTAATCTCCCGGGCACGGTCCGGCCGGAAGTTAAAGAAGATCACGCTTTCGCCGCTGTGCACACGACCCTCGTTGCCAACAACGGTGGGCAGCACAAACTCATCGGTCAGGTGCTTTCCGTCCTCGTCCACCGTCTCATAAGACGCACGCACGGCCGCCACCGCGTCCGTAGCCTGCACGCCCTCGCCGTACACCATAGCGGCATAGGCTTTCTCCACACGGTCCCAAATATTATCACGGTCCATGGCGTAGAAACGACCCATCACAGAGGCGATCTTACCAACGCCCAGTTCGTTCATTTTGGCCTGGAGCTGTTCCAAATCCTCCGCTGCAGAAGCGGGGGGCACATCACGGCCGTCCAGAAAAGCGTGCACATACACCTTGGAAACGCCCTGTTCCTTGGCCATCTCCAGTAGATTGTACAGGTGGGTCATATGGCTGTGTACGCCACCGGGAGACACAAGGCCCATCAGGTGCAGGGCCTTATCCTTGGCATTCTCCATAGCGCCAACCAGCACTTCATTCTTATAGGCCTCGCCGTCGGCAAACGCCTTGGAAATGCGGGTCAAATCCTGGTACACCACGCGGCCGGCGCCCATATTGGTGTGGCCCACCTCGCTGTTGCCCATCTGGCCGTCCGGCAGGCCCACATCCATACCGGAGGCGCCGATATAGGTATAAGGGCACTCGGCCATCAGCTTATCCAAATTAGGCTTCTTGGCCATGGCAATGGCATTGCCGTGCTGGGACGGGTTCTTGCCGAAGCCGTCCATAATGCAAAGCACATAAGGTTTCTTAGACATAGTAATAACTTCCTTTCACGGATAAAGTGACAAAGCAAGAGGGAGCAGCGACCGTCGCCGCAACTCCCCCCAGCCATTGATTTTTTATTTAGAAGCAGCCTTCACGATCACGGAGAAGTCCTTGGCCTTCAAAGAAGCGCCGCCGATCAGTCCGCCGTCTACATGCTCCTTCGCCAGCAGCTCCTCTGCGTTGCCGGCATTCATAGAACCGCCGTACTGCACCACAAAAGCATCTGCAGCAGCCTGGCCGTACAGCTGAGCGATAACCGAACGGATGTAACCGTTCACCTCGTTAGCCTGATCCGCCGTAGCGGTCTTGCCGGTGCCGATGGCCCATACCGGCTCATAAGCGATGATCACATTCTTCAGTTCTTCCTCGCTGACGCCCTGCAAAGCGATCTTGGTCTGCATGCCGACCACCTCAAAGGTGACACCCTGCTCGCGCTCCTCCAGCACCTCACCAACGCAAAGGATCACTTTCAGCCCATTGTCCAGGGCAGCGCGTACACGCTTGTTCACGGTCTCGTTGGTCTCACCAAAATACTGGCGGCGCTCACTGTGGCCGATGATCACATAGGGCACGCCCATGGCCTTCAGCATGGGAGCGGACACCTCAGCAGTGAAAGCACCTTTCTCTGCCCAGTGGCAGTTCTCAGCGCCCACCTGAATGTTGGAGCCTTTGGTGGCGTCCAGTGCAGCCTGCAGATCCACAAAGGGTGCACAGATGATTACATCGCAATCCGCGTCTGCCACCAGGGGTTTCATCTCCTCCAGCAGAGCAGTGGTCTCTGCGGGGGTGTTGTTCATTTTCCAGTTGCCGGCAATGACGGCCTTACGAAGTGCTTTGTTCATAATTCACTTACCTCTTTTATAGAAAAAATAGATTTAGCAATTAGTCCTTATCCTGCAATGCAGCGATACCGGGCAGCTCCTTGCCCTCCAGGAATTCCAAAGAAGCGCCGCCGCCGGTAGAAATGTGGCTCATCTGATCGGCAAAGCCCAGCTTGGTCACAGCAGCCACAGAATCGCCGCCGCCGATAATGGAGATGGCGCCGCTGTCTGCAATAGCCTTAGCCACAGCGATGGTGCCGCTGGCGAAATTGTCCCACTCGGACACACCCATGGGGCCGTTCCAAATCACAGTGCCTGCGCCGTCAATGGCGTCAGCAAACAGTTTCTCGGTCTTGGGACCGATGTCCAGGCCCATCCAGCCGTCCGGAATATCGTCGGACTTGCAAACCAAAACCTCGGTATCCTCTTTATACTCTTTGCCGCAGCGGTTGTCTATGGGGATCAGGAACTTCACGCCCTTATCCTTGGCAGTCTGCATCATCTCGCCGGCCTTGTCCACCCAGTCAGCCTCCAGCAGAGAGGTGCCGATGTTGTGGCCCAGGTACTTCATAAAGGTATAAGCCATACCGCCACCGATGATGATGGTATCGCACTTGTCGATCAAATTAGAAATCACACCAATCTTGTCAGACACCTTAGCGCCGCCCAGAATGGCAACCAGCGGGCGCTTGGGATCTGCCAGTGCGCCACCCATAAACCGGATCTCCTTTTGGATCAAATAACCACAGGCAGCCGGCAGGTAAGAAGCCACACCGGTGGTGGAGCAGTGGGCACGGTGTGCGGTGCCGAATGCGTCGTTCACAAACAGGTCTGCCAAAGAAGCCAGCTCCTTGGAGAAGTTCTCCTCGTTCTTGGTCTCCTCTGCACGGTAACGCACATTCTCCAGCAGCATCACCTGGCCGTCCTGCAAGTCGGCAGCCATCTTCTTCGCATTGTCACCAACTACATTCTCGTCCTCAGCCAGCGGCACATCCACGCCCAGGTACTCGCTCAGGCGCTTGGCCACGGGAGCCAGGCTGAACTCAGGCTTATACTCGCCCTTGGGTCTGCCCAGGTGGGAGCACAAAATCACCTTGGCGCCCTGCTCCATCAGGTACTTAATGGTGGGCAGTGCAGCCACAATACGCTTGTCATTGGTGATCTCGCCATCTTTCAGCGGAACATTAAAGTCGCAGCGTACCAGTACGCGCTTGCCTTTAACATCCAAATCTTCAACGGATTTTTTGTTCAGTGCGTTCATAAAATAACAACTCCTTCAAGTTAATCTGTCTTCTTAGAAAAGTCTGATATTTTTACCGATACAATTATAGCCGATTTGCCCCTATATTGCAAGAAAAAGTTGGTCTCTGTCTGCAGATTTGTTATATTATTCACAACTTGCCCGCCACTATGCAAAATCTTGTGCAAGGTGAATAGAATTCAGAATGGTTTGGTGGAAGCAGACCGCCGTGTAATCCCTCCGCATTTGCCTACGGCAAACCATCTCCGAGGCAAATCGGTTTACAAACGCAAAAAGAACGGATACCGAAGTACCCGTTCTTTTGATTAATCATCGGAACTTATTTCTCCAGGTTGGCTTTTACGGTAGCCAGCTCGTCGGCCAGTTCCTTAGGCAGATGATCGCCGAACTTTGCGTACAGCTCCTCAACGCCCTTCAGTTCTTCTTCCCAAGCGTCCTTATCCACATCCAGGATCTTGTCCAGCTGCTCCTCGGTCATATCCAGGCCGTCCCGGTTGATATCCTTGGCATAAGGCAGGTAGCCGATCGCAGTCTCCTGCGCATCCACCTTGCCCTCGCAACGGTCAACGATCCAGTCCAGAACGCGCATATTGTCGCCGAAGCCGGGCCACAGGAAGTTGCCCTCATCGTCCTTACGGAACCAGTTTACATTGAAGATCTTGGGAGCCTTATCGGGATCCAGGGTCTGGCCGATCTCGATCCAGTGCTTCCAATAATCACCCATGTTGTAGCCGCAGAAGGGCAGCATAGCCATGGGATCACGACGAATCACACCAACAGCGCCGGTAGCGGCAGCAGTGGTCTCAGAGCCCATAACGGAGCCAACGAACACGCCGTGGTTCCAGCTCTTGGACTGGTACACCAGAGGCGTCAGCTTTGCACGACGACCGCCGAAGATGAAAGCGGAGATCGGCACGCCCTGCGGGTTCTCAAACTCGGGAGAAATGCAGGGGCAGTTCTTTGCAGGCGCGGTAAAGCGGCTGTTGGGGTGTGCGCCCTTCTCGTCGCTGGTCTGGCCGTTCCAGGGGTTGCCCTTCCAATCAATGGCATTGGTAGGCGGATTCTTATCCAGGCCTTCCCACCACACGGTGTTGTTGTCCATATTGTGGCAAACATTGGTGAAGATCGTGCCGCTCATGGTGGACTTCAGTGCGTTGGGGTTAGACTTCATATTGGTGCCGGGAGCCACGCCGAAGAAGCCGTTCTCCGGGTTGATGGCATACAGGCGGCCGTCCGGGCCCTTGCGGATCCAGGCGATATCGTCGCCAACGGTCCAGATCTTGTAGCCCTTCTTCTGATAGCCTTCCGGCGGAATCAGCATAGCCAGATTGGTCTTGCCGCAAGCAGACGGGAAAGCAGCACACAGGTATTTGATCTCGCCTGAGGGCTTTTGCAGACCCAGGATCAGCATATGCTCAGCCTGCCACATCTCGTTCTTACCCAGGTAAGAAGCGATACGCAGAGCAAAGCACTTTTTGCCCAGCAGCACATTGCCGCCGTAAGCAGAGTTCACGGAAATGATGGTGTTGTCCTCCGGGAACTGGCAGATCCAGCGCTTCTCCGGATCCACATTGCACTTGCAGTGCATACCGCGCACCCAGTCGTTAGAGTCGCCCAGTACATCCAGAACAGCCTTGCCCACTCTGGTCATGATGTTCATGTTCAGCACAACGTAGATAGAATCGGTGATCTCGATACCAACCTTGGAGAAGGGAGAACCAACGGGACCCATGGAATAGGGAATGATATACATGGTTCTGCCCTCGTAAGCACCGGCAGCGATGTCATAGAGCATTTTATAAGCCTTAGAGGGCTCCATCCAGTGGTTGGTGGGGCCGGCATCCTCTTCTTTTTTGGAGCAGATCAGAGTTCTGTCCTCCACACGGGCCACGTCGTTCTCTGCGGTTCTGTGCAGATAGCAGTCGGGCAGCAGCTCCTCATTGAGCTTGATCATCTCGCCGGTTTCCACAGCCTCCGCCTTCAGGGCGTCGATCTGTTCCTTAGAACCGTCGATCCAAACGATCTTAGAGGGCTTGGTCAGTTCCACTTTTTCGTCCAGCCACGCAAGCAGGGACTTGTTGGAAGTCAAAGTTGTTTCCATAACTCTATTCTCCTTTAAGTTATTTGCAAAAAATCCAAAAAATCAGTGCATTTTTTGTTACTATCATTATACCAAAAGCGGCAAAAAATTCAATAGATACGGCTTCTAATTAGAACTTTTTCACAATTTTTTCAAAAAGTCGGCCGATCAATTGGCATAGTTGCATAAGCGTTCAGATCCGGTTGTGCGCGCACGCCGGACACATACTCATAGTAGCCCTGGGCACCCACCATGGCGCCGTTGTCACCGCAGTATTTCAGTGCCGGCAAATGCAGCTGCCAGCCCTTTTGGCGGCACAGGCGGTCCGTCTCTCGGCGCAGGCGGGAGTTGGCGGACACACCGCCGGCCAAGGCAATGGAAGTGTAGCCGTAGTCCGTGGCGGCCTTTTCCAGCTTCTCCACCAGGCAAGCGGTAACGCCCTTTTGGAACGAGGCAGCCAGGTCGGCCACCGGCAGGGTCTCCCCCTTCTGCTCCATCCGGTGCACGATGTTGATTACCGCAGTCTTTAGCCCGCTGAACGAAAAATCATAGGGCGTGTCCAGCCGCGGGTGGGGAAAGGCAAAGGCATTCTCATCCCCGGTAGGGGCGATCTTGTCTATGCTGATCCCGCCGGGGTACGGCAGCCCCAAAGTGCGCCCGGCCTTGTCCAGCGCCTCGCCGGCAGCATCGTCTCGGGTCTTGCCCAGCACTTTATAAGTGGTGTAGTCCTCCACCGCTACAATGTGGCTGTGGCCGCCGCTGACCACCAGGCAAAGAAACGGCGGTTGCAGATCGCCGGTAATGTAATTGGCTGCCACATGGCTGCGCAGGTGGTGCACCGGCACCAGGGGCGTATTTGTAGCCATAGACAGCCCCTTGGCAAAGTTCACCCCCACCAGCAGGGCGCCGATGAGCCCGGGGGCATAGGTCACCGCAATGGCGTCAATCCCTGACATATCGCAATTGGCGTCCGCCAGCGCCTGACGCACCACGCCGCTGATACTCTCTGCATGGCGGCGGGAGGCAATCTCCGGCACCACGCCGCCGTACAGCTTATGCTCCTCCAGCGAGGTAGCAATCACATTGGACAGCACCTGCCGTCCGTCCTGCACCACGGCTGCCGCCGTCTCATCGCAGGAGCTTTCAATTCCTAAAATTCTCATTTTTTAATATCCTCTTGGGTCTTGACCGTCGGTATGGTCTGGCCGTTTTTCTCCGCAATAGCCAGCAGCTTTTTCTCCGTCGGGCCGCCGGGCACCAACTCGCCCACATAATAGGAATGATCCTTTCCGTCCGAAATGGCGTAGCCATTCTCCACCGGGGCGAATGTGCCATCCTCGTCCGTCTCCCCCTCGACTTTGTAAATCCGCAGGTCCCGGTTCTCCACCTGCACCACTTGGAACAGACTGCCGTCCGGAGAGTAGCACACATATTCCGCGCCAATGCCAAAATTATTGGAAGCCGCATACACAGACAGCAGTACCATTAAAAGCATACCTACAACAGCCTCTGCTACCTGTTTGCCGGTGCGGGCACTCTCATTCTCCCGAGCATAATAGGCCCGGCTTTTTTCGTCCTTGGGATAAAAGCGCTTCATCAGCGCAGTGCCCAGCAGCACCGTGCCGGTATTAAATATACCGATTGCACTGATCAGCCCGAACAAAATACACTTGGCCGTGCTCACGCTGATCTCCAGCGCGCCGATGGGCAGCGTGTACTCCACCAGCCGGGTGCCCCGGAACAGCAGGGCCCGCAGGCCGAACACCAGCACCATGGCCACGATCAGCCCCACAACAGCAATAATCCCATTCACCTTGCGGGCGCAGCGCTTATACTGCCGCTCAAAATCCTGCTTGGCTTGCTCGGTTTGGTCCACCACCGTATTGCCCCGGCGCATATAGTCCAGCAGGCGGCGTTCATAGAGGGTGTCCAGTCGGCCCTTAGCCTCCGCCTTTTCCAGGTGCCGCAGCAGCTTGGCACTGTCCGTTGCGCCGGACACGGCGGTGACCATTGGGTGCGTAGGCAATATGCCCAAGATCTCCTGATCTTCCCCATCCGGGTCATTTGGGTCAAAGTGCTTGCCCCGCACGGCTTTCATATCCGCCAGGCGATTGGCTTTCATCTGCGCCAAAAGCTGCGGTTCTGCCGCTCGGCGCAAGTCGTAATCGTATTTATGTACCACCTCCAGCAGCTCCCGCACCAGGCCCGGCACCTCGCCGGTGGTGGAAAAACCGCTGTGGTAATACTGGTTAAAGTCCTCGATCTCCAGCACATTGAACACATCATAGAGGGTAAAGCGCCCGGCGTCGCCGTAATCCAGGTCTATGTCCAAAAAATTGTCGGTCAGCAGCATCACCGAGGGCAGATACCGCAGCCGCAGCCGGTATTCGCCGCAGTCAAACACGGCGGTTAAGCGGTAATCATCTGTCGTGTGACTCTCCTCAAAACCCATAAACCGACCGTACAGCCCGGTGGCGGCGCAGTCCTCCACGGCGCTGCGCACAGCGGCGATCATCGCCTTGGTCTCCGGCTCTAATTTATAGAGCTTGTCTTTCTTTTTACCCATCCGGTTCCTCTTTCTTAAAGGTTTTTGTCAGCAGCAGCGCATCCTCCGTGGGGTCCGTATAGAAGTCCCGGCGCCGCCCCACCGGCTGAAAACCCAGTTCCCGGTACAGTGCCAGCGCCGCCGCATTGGACGGCCGCACCTCCAAAGTCAGAAAATCCAGTACCCCGGCGGCAAAGCAGGCACCGAACAGCGCCCGGGCAATACCCCGGCGGCGATAGGTGGGATCCACCGCCACATTGGTGACGCTGCCCTCACCGCAGACCACCTGCAACCCCAGGTAGCCTACCACTTTATCTCCCAGCACCGCCACTAAAAAGCGGGCGCAGGGGTTCGTCAGCTGGGCCTCTAAATCCGCCCGCTGCCAGGGGTGGGCAAAGCACAACTGCTCCAGCCGCTCCACCCCGTCCAGATG
>PPYE01597595.1_pt1 | contig 17316 bp, 17 predicted proteins | sample 1559881 | NCBI WGS metagenome assembly PPYE01 (sample SAMN08240022, study PRJNA423297) | Human gut metagenome, whole genome shotgun sequencing project. | reverse complement strand
GTGCATCGGCAGAGCTCTGCGTGCCAAGCGGGCCGTTCTTATTCTTCTGTGCCATTGCCTTCACCTCAAATCTTTACGCCGACCACTTCGGAGATATAGCGCCGGATGCTGTCACCGGGGTTTGAATCGCTGTGGCGGTCCGGCATTTCCACAATGAGCGGGCGCTTGCGCCCCAGCTTATAGGCGAACACCGTATCGGCGCATTTGGCCACCAGCTTGTCAGTGATAAGCACCAGGCCCACCTCTTCGTCTGCACAGGCCTTTTCCAACGCGGCGCGCACCTCGTCCTCTTCGTGCACTACAACGCCGCGCACGCCCACAAGGCGCATGCCGGCCAGCGTATCCACGTTATCGCTGATAAGAAAGTATTTCATGACTTCAAAGTCTGGACAGAATGAGGATGGAGATAAGCATGCCGTACAGGGCGATGCCCTCGCCAAGCGCCACGAAGATAAGCGCCTTGCCGAAGCTCTTCGGGTCTTCTGTCAAGGCGCCGATAGCGGCCGGGGCGCCGGCGCCCACGGCGATACCGGCGCCGATGCCGGCAATGCCCACGCTGAGGGCGGCTGCAACATAGCCGAGGCCGCTGTTTATATCGGCAGGCGCCGCGGCGCTTTCGCCCTCTGCGAATGCCAGGGAAGAGAAGGCGCACGCCAGCACAAGGGCAAGGGCAAGCACCAGCAGGGTACGGGCTTTGTGTTTCATATGTTTCATAAGAAATTTCCTCCTTTGCGCGCACGGCGCGCAGCATTTTAAAATTGGAAGGTGCTTTTGGCACCAAGGCTCAGCTCTGCGCGCGCTGCGCAAGGCTTTGGAAACAGAGCGGGGCAAATGGCCGCCCGTTTGCATCGAAGAAACGGCTGAATATTTCGTAAAACTCAAGGCGCAGCACCTGGATACCCACGAACAGGCCCTCCAAAGCCATCACAAACAGGTTGCCCACTACCACAATCAACACATACAGCGGGCCGCCCGTCATTTCAGCAAGAGTGAAAACCACTGTCATCATGCCTGCGTGCGCCAGCACAAAGCCGCCCACACGCAGAAAGCTCATGGTGTTGGAGGCAAAGCTCAGCATGGCATCGAACATCTCGAAAAAGCCGTTGATGATAATTTCGCCCGGCTTGCCGGGTTTGTTGCCCTCTGTGAGCTGCACGATGGGCTCGGCAAAATACATCATCAGGAACGGCACCACCAGGCATACGATCAGGAAAGGAACGCTGCCCACAAAGGGAAGATGAATGCCCACCACGCTTAGCAGCAGGGCAATGAGCGAAAGGTAAAACACAAGGCCCGCCAATCCGTTTACGGACAGAATGGCCTTTACGGCCCTGCCGCGGCGTACCTCAGAGGCGATGCCCGTAAGGATGGCCGCCACAATGATGAACACGCCGGCAGCCACGCTCAAAATGAGAATGGTGTTGATGGAATCCGGCTGCAGCACCTCTACAGGCTTTTCGGCAAAGCCCATAGCGCGGTACATGCCGTCCAGCGCGTGTTCAAAGCCGAACACGCTGCCATACACAAACCCGAACAGCACCGAGAACACGCTGCACCGCGTGAGGATGAGGCCTATCTCCATGTGCATTTTTTTGTACATGATAAAGAAACCGATAAGCCCCAGCAGGATGCCCTGGCCCACGTCACCGAACATCACGCCGAACAAAATGGCATAGGTGATGCTCACAAAAAGCGTCGGGTCCAAATCGCCGTAGCCCGGCAGGCCGTACATTTTAACGAACATCTCGAACGGGCGCGAGAACCAGTTGTTTTTCAGTTCTACCGGAGGTGTATTCCCGGCCAGCTTTGCATCCACGCCCGCGGCCTCGTCGCTCAGAAGGCGCACGCCCGGCACGCGCTTGAGCGTCTGCTCCACTTCTTTCACGCGCGCGGCGGGCACATAGCCGCTGATGTAATACGAGTGGTCCAGCAGCACCACATAGTGCCGCATGCTGAACACCTGGGCCTCGTAGTGCAGCCACAGCGCCATCTGGCACAAAAGCTCCAGCTCGGCCGGGGTGGCAACATCTTCCATTTTAGAAAGCGCGTCGCGCTCTGCCGAAAGCTGCTGCTGCTCGCTGATAAGTTTGGCAATGGCGTCCTGCGGGGTACCGTGCACAAAGTCCGGCACCCACAGCCGCTCGAAAAACAGCGAGGCGAAAATGGCGTCCACGGCCTCTGCGTGCTCGGCGGGCACAAAATACATGCCCCAATAGAACTCGCCGTCAAAATCATACTGGCGGAAGGTGAACGTGCCGTCCTCATAATAAGGCAGCTTTACATAGCTGTCCTTCGGCAGGCGGCCAAAGCGCACCTTCAGGAACTTGCAGCTGAAAATTTCGTCCATAGTGGCGTCAAGGCCCGTCAGGTGATACAGCTGCTCCTTCGTCTGCTCACACGAGGCGATGCGCGCGTTCAGCTCTGCCATGCGCTGGCCGCGCTCGGCAACCTCCGCGGCGAATTTTTCCACCGTGGCCTGCACCTCGCCGAATGTAAACGCGCGCGGCGGGGCCACCGGCGCATCAGGCGGCGCCTTGCCAAGATCTTTCAGAAGGCCAAGCGCCTGCGCAAGCAGGGGTTCGAACATGTTCTCCTCTTCCTGGGCGGACTGCTGCGCCACGAACGCCTTTGCGTCGTCCGGGTCAAAGCAGGAGAGGCCCGCAAGCAGCTCCAGCGCAGCGCGCGGTTCGCGCCCGTCGCCGTAGATGTTCACGTGCTCCATCTTTACCATGCCCATGCACAAATGCACCTCACTTTTTGCCTGCCCGCATGCGGGCACAGCGTCAGTATTTCAGAAAAGCGGCGATATCGTCCGGTGAAAGGCCGTAGCGCACGCCCTCGATGATGTTGATGATATTGCTGCGCTCGATATCGCAAAGCAGCAGCAGGGCCGCCAGCACCGTGTGCGGCGTGGAAGAAAAGTGAATGAGCCGCTCGGCGCTGCGCCGCAGCACGCGCTGCTCACTAATCTCGGCGCTGCCTGCACCGCCGTCGCGCCGTTCGCCGTACACGGCGGCCGCGCGGGAGGCGTTGTAAAGGCGCAGAAATTCCGCCGTGTCGCGCGCAGCGGCCAGCTGTTCCATTTTGCGCTGGCTCAGCACGTTCCAATAGGGAAGCAGCAGGCGGCACAGCACGGCGGGCGTAAACTGCCCGGCAAAAAACGCCTTGGCGCGGTACAGCATGTCCAGATTGTAAATCTCAGCCTGCTGCAAAAACAGAAGGCGCGTATCCTTGGCGGCTGCGCCCTTCAAATCGTGCGAGATAAGCTGCAGCACTGTGCCGTAGTAATATGTTTCAAACGCATGCTCGCAGGCCAGGTAATCCAGCGTCTCGCCCTGTGCGGGCAGCACGCTTTGCAGCACCTTTGCATAAGGCGTGCCCGTCAGCACGGGCAGGCACTGTGCGGGCGTTTCCGCCTTGGCAAGTGCCAGAAGGCTGAAACTGGTCTTGTCTGCCAGAAAGCCGGGCAGGTGCACAATATAATGATGGTGGAAGCCCATCGAGAGCAGCCGCAGCTTTGTGAGCAGCTCGTCTATCTCACAGCGCATCAGAAAATACGCCCCGAAATGCCCCTTGCGGAAGGAATAGCGCATCAGTGATTCATATTTGAAAAAGACGTCCTTCCGCAGAGCCTCTTCCAGCTGCGCGCGGTGCAGGTTCGTCTGCGACACGCCTGCAAGGCAGCTTTTGAAGGCAGGGTGCGCCTGCAGCGCCGCGGTTACCTCAATGACGCTGCGCTTGCGCGCCAGCGATTCATATTCATTTTTTGTCAGCCGCCGCGCCGCAATGGCCTTGGCCTTTGGCACAATGGCAAGCGCGCTGAGCTCGTCCAGCATTTGCCGGCCCTCCCCTCTTACCCTGCACGGTACAGAGTTTTATCTTCACGCCTCGAACAGGTCTTTGCACAGCCCGTCCAGCCAGGCACTGCGGTTTGCATCAAAGCGCCCGTCCAGCGCGTGCTTGGCGCGCAGGAATTCCTCGTCCAGCGCCTTTGCCTGTGCCTGCTTTTCTGCGGCAAGGGCGGCGTCTACCTGCGCCTTGCCTGCGGCTAGGCGCTTTTCATCGGCCGCGCGAATCTCAGCCGCCTGTTTTTGGGCATCGGCCACGGCCTGCGCCCTGGTCTGGCGCGCTTTGTCTATCATGTCGCGCGCCTTGCGGTCTGTCGCAAGCATCAGTTCCACAAATTGCTCCATGGCAAAAAGCACCCCCTGCTTTTACATTGGGCCGGGCGGGCCAGCCCGCCCGGCTGCCTGCATCAATATCGGAATTTAGCATACTCTCTTCGCCAAAAAATATCAAGGGAAGTTTGCAGAAAATTTATCAAACGCAAAAGCGGGAATTTTGTGCAATTTTGAACGATGTGCAAAGCCCGACCTGTATATCGGCTGCACCGTGCCGCAGCGCAATACCTGCGGTGCCCTGTGCCAGTGCGCGTGAAAGCGCCAGCGTGTCTGCCGCGGGTATCCAGGCCTGCGGCACAGCGCGGGCGCCGGGCGCATATGCAAAAATGTAATGGGGCCGCAGCTCAAACAGACCGCGCATGGCACACAGAGCAAAGCCGGCGTCAAAATAGGCGTCCAGCAGGGCGCTGCCTGTCTTCACAGGCAGCGCGGCCAGAACGCGCATGCCTTTCGGGGCGCTTTGGGCCGCGTCCCGCAGAAGAAAAGAAAGCGGCGCTGCACCGCCGGGTGCGGAGGGCGGCAGAAGAAAAAGCCCGTGTGGGCCGAACTGCCCGGCCAGCGCCCGGGCCTGCGGGCAGGGCGCGGCGGCGCTGCACACGCCGATGACAGCCAGCAGGGCCGCATTTCGCCGCGCCGCCCGGAATTCCACATGCGCACCGGGGGCGGCGGCTAAAGGCGCCCACCGCCCATCGGCCCCCTGCCGGGCATACCATTCAAGACAGCTTTGTATTTGTGCAGGGCACAAAATATCCGTGCAATATGCATCCATTCCCAGTTTCCCCCAAAAGGCCGGGGCACCCTGCCGGGTACATCTTTTGGGCCTTTTCTACCATCCTATGCTTTTTTGCACGCATCTGTGCCGCCGCCTCTTTCCTTTTCACTGCAAAACGGCTATAATAAACAATGGAAGACAGGGGCCGGTCAGGGCCCTGTGAGGCCTGCGGCGAAGATGCCCTGGGCTGGAATGACAGCCGCGCTGTGCGCGGCGGGGAGGCTTTGCATGAAAGGTCAGGCCACGCTTATCCGCAAGCTGGTGCTCGGCGCAGTGTGCATCCTGCTGGCGGCGGGGCTTACGCTCCTTTTGAAGGAAGTGCTGGACACACAGGAGCCGGAGCAGGCGCTGCCTATTCTGGAAGTGCGGTGCAATGATGTGCCCATGCCGCCGGAATATCTTCTGCGCGCTGGCTACGAATGGAACTTTTTTACCACAAAAGAGGTAAAAACACCTGTCATCCCCAATGAGGAGATGGCTTTAATGCCCATGGAGGTGATGGCGCAGACGCCGGTAGTGGTGTCGTACAGCACACGCCCCAAAGTGCTGAAGCTTCAGCGGTGGGATGCGTCCACCGGGGAATATGTAGAGGTGACCACTACTACGCCGGGGCACTTTCAGGCGCCCACTGTGGCGGGGCGCTATGTGTACCGCGTCACGGGCACATGGGCCTTCCGCGGCGAGATACAGGATTATTTCTGCCTGCAGGTGACTTGATAAGCGGTGCCCGCGGGCAATAAAAGCGGCGCATGGAGATTCCCATGCGCCGCTTTTTGCAACAAAAGGCATTTTGAAAAGAGGAATCAGGGCGCGCTGTCAGGCGGAGCGTCCGCAAAATCCAGCGCTGAAGCAAGGCTTTTACGGTAAGCGCCTGTGTGCGTCAGGGCCAGGAACAGCGCGGCCATCACCCCGGCGGCCATGACGGTGTCGCTGAGAAAATGCCGGCCCATTGCCATGCGGCTGAGGGCCATACCTGCAACATATGCCCAGCATACCGCCCATACAAGGCCGCGGCGCCGTGCGAAACGTGCCGAAACGTCGCACACGATAAGCAACATAAAAATGCCGCAGGCAGAGGCCGTGTGGCCGGACGGAAAGCTGGAGCCGCCCTGCCCAAAGGGCTGAAGCCAACTGGTGAAGCGGGAAAAATCGCCCGCGGCCAGCATGTCGTCAAAGCGGGTGCGCGCCCAAACGAGCTTTAGCAGATTGATGGCAATGAGCTCTGCCGCAAAATACACCGTGCCCCAGAAGCAGACAAAGCGCGCCCGGCCAAGCCGGGCTGCTGAAGAACCTGCACAGCGCAGCGCCAGTGCGCCGCCCACGGCCAGAACCAGCCACACGGCACAGGTGAACAGCGCGGGCATAGGCACCGAGCGCCTGCACAGCCCGGTGAAGGAATGCAGTGCCAGCGCCGCACACCCCGCCAGTGCCGCGGCACCGCCCAAAGCGCGCCAAAGCAGGGCAAGGCGCTTGTCTGCCATGGAGCACAGGGCCAACCCAGCGGCGGGTAGATACAGCGGGTAATAGCCGAAAGCCTCCATCAAAATGGCGGGCAGTGATGCGGGGGCGTATAAAGCATGGCCCAGCGGAAGATCCCACAGGGCGCCCGCAGCCATCCCTGCCGCGAACAGCACAACCCCTGCCCAGAAGGCTGGCTTCAAAAAAGAGCGGCGTGCCATGCGTATCCTCCCCAGTCAGTCCAGTTTCTTTTTTATCATACCATAAAACGGCCTTGCAGGCAAAGCGGGGGCGGTGTATCATATTTTATAAATTAGAGATATATAGAAAGCGGAGGAAAAGGACATGGAATATCGTATGTTGGGGAAAACCGGCCTGCGCGTGTCGGCAGTGGGGTTTGGCGGCATTCCCATTCAAAGGCTGGATGTCCCGCGCACCCGCGCGCTGATGGAGGCGCTGGCGGCGCATGGCGTCAATTATATTGACACGGCACGCGGTTATACAGTCTCAGAAGAATTTCTGGGCCAGGCTCTGCAGGGCGGGCTGCGCGAAAAGTTTATTCTGGCAAGCAAATCCATGGCGCGTACATACGAGGCAATGGCGGCGGATATTGAGACAAGCCTGCGCAATTTGTGCACAAACCATATCGAAGTGTATCAGATGCACAACCTGAAGCCGGAGGAATTTGAACTGGCCTTTTCGCCCGGCGGCGCGGCAGCAGCAATTCAGGACGCCATCCGGGCAGGCAAGGTGGGGCACATGGGCGCTACCGCGCACTCTGCAGCCGCTTTTGAAAAGCTGCTGGATTACCCGCAGATAGAGACTATCATGTTCCCCTATAATATTGTAGAGAGCCAGGGCGAAGCGCTGATTGCCCGCGCGGCGCGGCAGAATATAGGCTTCATTGCCATGAAACCCATGGCGGGCGGCAACCTCACGGACGGCACGCTGGCGCTGCGCTATATTTTGCAGAACCCCGGCGTCACACTGGCAATTCCCGGCATGGCTGAGGCTGCAGAGGTGGAAGAGAATGTGCGTGCGGCCGAAGAACTTTCGCCGCTGGCACCGGCAGAGCAGAAAAAAATAGAGAATATCCGCAAAGAGCTTTCCGGCAATTTTTGCCGCCGCTGCGGTTACTGTGCGCCCTGCACCGTGGGAATCGACATCCCCTCATGCTTTTTGTTTGAGGGGTACCTTAAGCGGTACGACCTAGCGCACTGGGCAAAAGAGCGCTACAGCGGCATGAAGGTGAAGGCGTCCGCATGTATCGGCTGCGGCAAATGCGAGGCGCGCTGCCCGTACGAGCTGCCCATCCGGGAAAAGCTGAAAGCGGTTGCCGCCGCATTTGGAGAGTGAGAACTATGGAACAGGAAACAAGCAGCTTTCGTCCGGCAAAGCTGACATGGGTGCTGGCGTTTGCTGTGGGTGCCATGGCCGTTGCCGTGCTTTTTCTGCTTTGGCTGCGGGCTGGTTTGCGGCATGTGGAAAAAATTGACGTGCCGCAGCCGCTGGTGCCGGTGGAAATGGAATATGCGGCCAGGGCCACTGCGGAAGGCGGCGCGCTGCGCATAGAAGGCTTTGTGAGGCAAAAGGGGCTGGAACCCTCTGTGTTTGACTGTACGGTGGCACTGGTATATGAGGATGGGACGGCGTTTGCACTGCCCACAAGGATGCTTTATTCGGGGCAGTACCATATTTTCCCTGTGCGGCAAATTGCCTCCAGCGGGGTGTTGGCCATTGCGGATTTAGCCGACCTGCCGCCAGGAAACCCGGAGGTCGTATTTCTGTGCAGGCACGACGGAATGGAAGCCAATGTTTACACGGGCGTAAGGGCCGGGGTGGAGGAAGCCGCATGAAAAAAGAATCAGTATTCCAAAGCCGCGCTGTGCTGCTCATTCCATTTCTGTTTCTGGCGGCAGCCTATGCCTGGCGGCAGTCTTCTTTTCTGGCTTACACAGGGGACGATGTGGCGTTTTTTGCCTATGCGCTGAATGAAGGGTCCCTGTGGCAGTTTATCGTGCGACGCTTTCAAACGTGGACGAGCCGTGTTCTGTGGGAGCCCATTACGGTGCTCATCCTACAGGGGCCGGCTGGAGTATTTCTATGGCGTGTGGGCAGCGTGCTGTGTGTTGTGTTCCTTGCGTGGTTTACATTTCAAATGGCGAGCCGCGTAGGAAAAGCCAACCGTTTTCTTTTGGCCTGCGCAAGCTGTGTGGCTATCTATTATGTTCCCTGGAGCGTGCTGCAGCAGACGGGAACCGTGTGCAGCTCCATGCTGTACCAATGGGCGCCCGCAGCCTGCGCCCTAGCGGCTCTGCCGCTGGTCTTTCAAAAGCGCAGGCTCAGATGGTGGCAGCTGGCGGCGTGCGTTCTGGCATGTATATGGGGCGCCAATATGGAACAGCTGTGCGTACTGATGCTCTTTTTACTGGGCGGATATACGGTGTATGCAGCCAAAACAAAGTGCGGCAGGCTGCGCTATGCGGTCTTGTGCGTGGGGCTGTGTGCAGCGGAACTGGCGGTGCACCTGCTTTGCCCGGGAAATGGCGCCCGTGCCGCAAAGGAGGTGGGAACGTGGTTTGGTGACTATGGGATGCTGAGAATTCCACAGAAATTGGAAATAGCGTTTTCGGGCACTATGTACTGGACAGTGGGGCTGGGAGAGGTGTTTTGGGGCTGCGTTTACCTGCTGCTTGCCGTCCTCTGCGTAAAAAACGGGCGCGGGTTCCTTTTGAAGGCGGTGGGCTTCGGCCCATTGGGAATATGGCTTTTCACGGGTTTTCTGCCCCGGCATATCTCTTCTTTTCCCCATTTGTCTTTCCTGCTCACCACTTGGGGCATCATCACAATTGAAACAGTTCGGAACTTGATGGCCTATGTCCCATTCCTGCTATGGGCCGCAGCCTTTGTGCTGCTGGTCTGCACTGTATACGTCATCATGGGCCATATGCCGCGCGCCCTGCTGGCGGTGGGGCTTGTTCTGGGTGGGTTTGGCACCCGCCTTATGATGGGCTTTTCGCCCACAGTATGGGCCTCAGAGGACAGAACCTTTCTTATTATGCATATTTGTATGGCCATGGCTGCAGTGCTTTGCCTTGCAGCGTGGCCTGCAAAACCAAAAGAGAAACTGTGAGGGAATGCCTGCCGGAGAAGTTCTCCGGCAGGCATTCCTGTTTGGAAAGAGGTTTAGTCTATCACGGTTCTGGTGCGGCCGATGCCCACCACGGCGCTTGTAAGTTTCTTCCAGGAATTGCAGCCGCAGATGCCGTCTGCAGTGAGGCCGACAGAGCGCTGGAAGGCCTTGAGGGCTGTCTCTGTATTATTGCCGAAAATGCCGTCCAGCGTGCGGGTGGAATATCCAAGTGCATTCAGCCCGTCCTGCAGGATGAGCACATAAGTGCTGCGGGAATTGCGGCGCACAGTGGGGTACCCTACGCCGGAACAGGCCGCGGTGCCGTAGCGGCGGTCGAAATGCACCCAGCGCGGCGTCATGCTGATGGGTTCCACATAGCCCCAAGCCTTGGTGGCCACAGCAGCGTCGCGGATCCGCACGCGTTCGGTACTGGACACGTTCTGCCCTACATCGAACGAGACGCCTGCGTAATGCTGGCTGGTGGTGCCGTGCCCGCCCTCCCAGATGCGTTTGTATGCGTAGCCGATGTAGATGCCCTTGCCGTAGCGGCGGCGCGTAAGGTTCCAGGCTTCCATGGCTGCAACCGTTGTCCACAGCGTCTGGCTGTTCGAAGAGCCGCGGAATTCCCGCAGGCGCATGGTGTTGCCATAGGAATAGGGCATGGGGTCGTTCTCGCTGAGGTTGTATTTATAGAATTTGTTGGTATAGGCGTCATATACAAATACTTTGGACATACGTCACTCCTCCTCGCCCGCCAGATAATAGTTATAAATGGCCTCATACGTCGCTTTGTCCACAAGGCCCGTGGCGGGCAGCCCGAAGCCCTCCTGGAACTGCTGCACGGCGTACAGTGTCTGTTCGTCGAAGATGCCGGTGTCCGGCACAAAGTCCGCAAAGCAATAGCGCGCGGCAATAGAGTTCATATAGCGCTGCAGGCGGCGCACCGAGATGCCGGCAGACCCCAGTGTCATCACATATCCGGGGTACTGGCCTTCCGGGGTATCGGCCTCGCCCGCGTCGGAGGCATAAGACAGGTACACAATGACCATGGCGTTCCATGTCTTTTCATCTACCACGCCCGTAACGGGCATCCCAAAAGCCCGCTGGAAGCTCTCTACTGCGCGGGTGAGCTCGGGGCCGAACACGCCGTCCAGATTTTCGATGGGGGTTATCTCATCGTAGAAAAGGCCGATATACGAAAGAAGAAACTGCACAAAGCGCGTCATATCGCCGTCTACGCCCTCTTTCAGCTCATAGCCGGGGTAGCGGAACACGCGGAATGCCTGCACGGGGCCGTCTACTGTGCGCAGGGTGGTGATGCGGGCGTAGATGCTGGCCCAGGTGTCCGGCCCCACCACTCCGTCCACCGGCAGGTTCATCAGCGTCTGGTAGGCGCGCACAGCCTGCTCGGTGGCGCGGCCGAATACGCCGTCGAATTTTATCTCTGGAATACTGGGGTAATAGGCGCTGAGCAGAAACAGATAGTACTGCACTTCCTTCACGCTGCGCCCGGTGGACCCCACGCGCAGCGGCGAGCCGGGGTAAGTGCCTGGGCGCTCACCGGGCCCGAGGAGGCCGTTGGCGATATCGGTGTACACTTCATACAGCTTGTTCCAGGTAGCACGGCCGATGATGCCGTCCACAGACAGGCCGTAGAACTGCTGGAAAGCGCGCACGGCGCGCTCGGTAGCGGCACCGAAGACGCCGTCTGCCGTAATGGTGGGAATGGCGCTGTTTGAGCGGGAAATGATGCGCAGCCAGAACTGCGCGCGCCGCACTGCGTCGCCGCGGCTGCCCACGGTCATGGACGTGCCGGGGTAGGTGCCCGCGTTGCCGCCCGCCTCTGGGGCGTTGTCAGATTCCATGGATACATATTCCCGGTAGATGGCGTTCCAGGTGCTTTGCCCAACAATGCCGTCTACCGTGAGGCCGTACAGGCGCTGGAAAGCGCGCACGGAGGCTTCTGTGCCTGCGCCGAAGATGCCGTCCACTGCCAGGTTCGGGATATCGGTGTATTCGCTCAGCTCGCTCAGCCAGAACTGCACGCGCTCTACATCATCGCCGCGGCTGCCCCGGCGCAGAAGCGTGCCGGGCCAGGTGCCGGTGACAAGGTCGCCGGACGGCATTTCACCCTCGCTTGTCAGCTGGGCCAGCTTTTTCACCGCCACGTAGATGTAGCTGATTTTATACCAGGTGCTGCGGCCAACCACGCCGTCCTGGGTGAGGTTGAATTGCTTTTGAAATTTTTTTACAACTGCCTCGGTAGAAGTACCGAAGTTTCCGTCCACATTCAGGGTGCCGAAAAACGGATAATCCTGCGCAATGCGGTTCAGCTGGCGCTGGATGATGCGCACATATTTGCCGCTGGAACCTACGCGCAGCGGTGTGCCGGGGTAACTGTCGCGGATGCTTTGGATATTTTGCGTGCGTACAATCTCGATGTCGTTGCCGTAGTAATAGCGCAGGATGGAAAGCGCATTGCGCCCCTGCTCGGCCAGCGTCACAGTGCCCCACTGCTTCATGCCCTTGCAGCTCACCTGCTTGCCGTCGCAGTATTCGGCGTAATAGGGGTTAATGGTGCCTGTTTTGCGGATGTAGGTGTTGAAGATATCGTCTGTAATGCGGATCATTACGTCGAACACCGTGCGGCCGTGCACATAGTACTGGTCGTAGCTGGTGGAATTGGTGATGTCAAATGAGTAGCCCTTGCTTTTGTACCATTCTGTATAGATGCGGTTCAGTGCGATGCTGATTTGTGCATGGATATTTGCGCGCAGTGATTCCTCCGGCCAGGTGGGATATATTTCGCTGGAAGCGACATTGGCGATGTAATCGCGGAACGAAACCGTCACGTTGCGCGCGCTGGCGGCGGGCTTGCCCAGATGGACGGTGATTTTTTCCGGGATGATGGGCGCCTCCAGAATGCGCGGAGCCGGGCACTCGGAAACAGGCGAAGGCGCGCTGCCGCCGTCACCGGCCCACAGCGGGTGCGGTGGGATGATGGTATCTTCGGGCTGCATGTTCAGGCCGATGGCACGTTCGTCGTCGCCAATCGGTATCATCACCAGCTCGGCGATAGCCGTCTCGCCGTCGAAAATTTGAACGCCTTCGATGTGCACCGCTTCATAGCCCTCGCGCTCGGCCACGAGGTTGTATACCCCGTAGGGGCGCTGGGTATTGGCCTCGTCCAGTGAAAGGCTGCGGGGCGGGCACGCCAATGATAATGCAGAAAACAGGCCGTCCTCGCCGGTCTCGGCTGTCCATCTGGCGCCGTCCTCACCTGTGACAGTGAGGTGTACGCCTGCCACAGGCAGGGCGTCTTGCGCTGAATAGCTTCGCGCAGTAAGAAAACCCGTGCCGGTGCCGGCGGCGCGCTGAGTGTCTGGGAATGTCATTGCCATGAAAATTCTCCTCTCTGGGGCTTATGGGCGCGGCCGTCTCCGGGCGGGCACGCGCCGCGCGCCCTTGTGGCAGTCTATTCGGCGCAGGGCTGTGCGGCCACCGGGGCGCAGGCTTCCTTTTTTGCGCGTTTTGTACTATACTGTACACAAAAGGAAGAATACCGGGGCAAAGGAGAGGGCACGATGGAGTATTTGCTGGAAAATGAATTTTTGCAGGCGGCTGTGTCATCCCAGGGGGCGGAGCTTGTCAGCATAAGGGATAAAGCCGCCGGGCGGGAGCTGATGTGGCAGGCGGACGCCGGCGTGTGGGGCCGCCATGCGCCCATTTTGTTTCCCTACTGCGGGCGTTTGCGTGGCGGTGCGTTCACGCACCGCGGCGTGCGCTACGAGGGCGGGCAGCACGGCTTTGCACGCGATATGGAGCATGCGCTGGTAGAAAAAGATGAAGCGCATGTGTCGCTGTGCCTTGAGGCCAATGTGCTCACCATGGAAAAGTTCCCTTTTGCCTTCCGGCTTGTCAATACTTATTCGCTGGAGGGGTGCAGTGTAGTGCACCATGTGCAGGTGGAAAACCAGAGCGGGGAAGACATGCCCTTCTCATTTGGCTACCACCCCGGTTTTGCTTGCCCCTTCGATGCCGCGCACGGCACACAGGACTATGTGCTGCGTTTCAGTTCGCCCCAGACCCCCACGGTGGTGGAGGTGGACGAGGCCAGCGGCCTTGTGACAGGCGGCACCCATACGTTGTTTGAAAACGGCACAGATATTCCCCTGACAGATCATTTGTTCGACCATGACAGCATCTGCCTGAAGGGCCTTACGGCTGATACGCTCAGCCTTGTGGAAACAGGCACGGGTCGCGGCATTTCGGTGGATATTACAGGGTTTCCCTATGTGCTGGTGTGGAGTGTGAAGGGCCCGGTGCGTTTTGTGTGCATCGAGCCGTGGCACGGCCTGCCGGATTCGGCCGGGGCCACAGGCGAATGGCTGGAAAAGCCGGCCACCGTGCACCTTGCGCCGGATGAGAGCTGGGGCACACAGCTTCGCATGACCTTCCGGCTTTGAGAAGTTTGGGCATCCGGGGGCCCGCCGCAATGAGAATATAATGGCCGTAATTCACGTACAGTCCGTGTGAAGTGGCATCTCTGATAAAACATTCCTTGCTGCCGGGCGGGAAATTCTGCGCCGGGTTTTCTATCGTCAGGTCATTGAAGATAGAGAGCGCCGGCGCTGTTTTTGTGTTGGGAGGAAACACGATTTATGAAAATAAGTGATAACAGCGCACTGCTTGTCATTGATATTCAGCAGGAAGATTTCAAAGAAATGAATGAAAGTAATTTCAATGATGCACGTTGGGAATGCATTAGAAATGCAAAGCGTGTATTAGATGTGTTTCGAAAAAAGGGGCTGCCGGTTATTCAGGTCAAAGAGGTGCACAGGGCAGATATGGTCGATTTCGGGCGTGAGCTGGACGGTGCGGAAGGCGTGCATTGCATTGAAACTTCTCCTTACACAGACTATGCTAAGCTGACTTATCCGCTTCCCGGCGAGTATCTTATTTCCAAGAGGAGATACAGCGCTTTCTTTGGGACGGATTTGGAGATTCTTTTGAGGGGGCTGCATGCAGGCACACTGTATTTGATAGGCGGTTTGACGGATGTGTGTATTCACTATACTGCCGTTGATGCACATCAGCGGGATTACCGCATCCGTGTGGTTGTTGATGCAGTAACAGGTTCTGATGAAGAGGCCCATCGCTACGCATTAAAGGCCATTCAGTATTTGCAAAAAGATGCCCTGGTAACCGTTTCTGATATTGAAAGTGATTAGTATCAGTGGACAAAGGAAACGGCGCCCAGGCGGGGCCGCAGACGGGCGCTGGCTGCGTTCTCTGGCCTGGCTGGCGTCAGCCAGCCTCCACCCTGCAGCCTTGCCAGGCCCCAGCCTGTGACGCTGGCTGGGGCCTGCGGAGTTTTCAACTGTGCGGCGGTATCGCTGGCAAGGAGGATAACACCGCCAGCGGCGCTGCCGCGTACCTGAAAATCGCTGTTACCTCTGTCTAGCACCAGCGGACGGGGGACAATGCCGTTTTTCGGCCCATAGCAGGGCTGCTGGCAAGGCAGGCAGCGCAGCCTTCCCGCCGGAAGGAAAATAACCCAGCCAGTGGCGATGTCATGGCATGGTCCCTCAGGGCAGCCGGGATGACAAGGCTGCAGAGCGGCGTCTCCCGCTGTTCCCCGATGCTGGTGCAAACCAATTGCTTTATATCCCCATAGTGCCCTTCGGCCGCGAGGGTTTCGGCCAACAGCGGCCGTGTACTTCTGAGTTCCCCCCTGAAAGAAACCCGCGGCCCCAGCTAAAGCCGGGGCCGCGGGTTTCTTTCTTTTCATATCAGCTCGCACAGGATGCTGTTTTGCAAAAGCATGCCCTGCGGCAGAAGACGCAGCACATCGCCGTCAAAAGCGGCAAGGCCATGGCTGCACAGTGTCTCAAGGAATGCCATCTGCCTTTGAGAGAAGCCCCGGCCCCAGCCATGTTCCAGTGCGCGCAGGGAAAGGCCTGCCGAAAGCCGCAGCTGCAGCATGATATAGTCTTCCCTCGTGCAGATGCCGTCCTGCTGGTAGGCCGCAGGCCCGGCCAGAAACTGCGCCGTGCCCTGGGGGCAGAAAAAGCGCCTGCCGCCAAGGCAGCTGTGGGCGTGAGGGCCAAGGCCCAGGTAGTGCTGGCAGTTCCAGTACAACAGGTTGTGGCGGCTGGCAAAGCCGGGCTTTGCAAAATTGGATATCTCATACTGGGCATAGCCGCGCGCGGCCAGCGCGTCTGTGCAGGAAAGATAAAAGCCGGCGGCCCCGTCGTCGTCCGGCAGGCGTTCGGGCGGGGCTTCGCCCCATGGGGTGCCGGGCTCCAGCTTCAGCAGATAACACGAGATATGTGTACAGCCGCCGTCCTCCAGAAGGTCCAGCGTGGCGGTCAGCTCTTTTTCCGTATAGCCGGGAAGTGCCAGCATCACATCGCCTGAAATGTTGGCAAAGCCCGCCTTGTGCGCCCAAAGCAGTGCTTTTCGGCTTTGTGCAGCAGTATGCGGGCGCCCCATGCGGCGAAGGCTTTCATCAAAAGCCGTTTGCACACCAAGGGAAAGGCGGTTCACGCCTGCGGCAAGAAAGCCGTGCAGCAGGGCAGGCGTCAGCGTTTCCGGGTTAGCCTCCAGCGTAATCTCTGCCCCGGCAGCGGGCTGTGCTGCATCAACCAGCTGTGCAAGCTGGGCCGGGCGCAGCAGGCTGGGCGTACCTCCGCCGAAATACAGGGTGTCCGGCGCGCCCGGAAGCTGCCAGCGCAGGCGGGCCAGCTCGCGCAGCAGGGCGTCCACATATTCCCGCGGAACGGCGGCGCTGCCGCCCAGAGAGTAAAAATCGCAGTATCGGCATTTGGAAAGACAGTAGGGAATGTGAAAATAGATGCCCTGCACGGTGCTCCTCCTTTTTGCCTGTGCGGCGCAGGGCGCTTTTTCTGCATGCCTGGCCGTGCGGCAGAAACCCATGATGTGAAAATAGTACCATAAACGCCCCGGCTGTGCCAGAGGCATTTTTCTTGACACAGGGGTGTTTTCAGGGTAAGCTTATACTATATGCGACAACGCCGTTTGCGCGGCAGGAAAAGAGGAAATGGGAATATGAAGCGAGTCGTCATCATCGGCGCCGGGCCTGCCGGGCTGACGGCAGCCAAAGAGCTGCTTGCAGGCAATGAGCCATATGACATCACCATTCTGGAGGAAAGCAGTGAGATAGGCGGTATCTCGCGCACCGTGCGCTATGAGGGCAACCGTATGGATATTGGTGGGCACCGCTTTTTCTCGAAAAGCGACGAGATTATGCGGCGATGGGCGCAGTGGATGCCCTTGCAGGGCGCGCCCAGTTTTGATGACGCCAGGCTCGGCCGCGAAAAGCCGCTGGCACAGGGCGGGCCGGACCCGGAGAAGGAGGACCGCGTAATGCTGGTGCGAGACCGCGTGTCCCGCATTTATTACGGCAACCATTTCTTCGATTACCCCATCAGCATGAAGTGGGAAACAATCCGCAACATGGGCTTTGCCACCACGGTGAAGGCCGGGTTCAGCTACCTGAAGGCCATGGCGGTGAAAAAGCCAGAGACGAACCTTGAAAACTTCTATATCAACCGCTTTGGCAAGGTGCTGTACAGCATGTTTTTCGAGGGCTACACCGAGAAGCTGTGGGGGCGCCACCCCAGCGAGATAGCGGCAGACTGGGGCGCCCAGCGCGTGAAGGGGCTTTCTATCCTGAGCCTTTTGAAGAACATGCTGCCCAAGGGCAAAAACGCCGAGGTTGAGACAAGCCTGATTGAGCAGTTCTGGTA
>PPYE01777276.1_pt1 | contig 17318 bp, 9 predicted proteins | sample 1559881 | NCBI WGS metagenome assembly PPYE01 (sample SAMN08240022, study PRJNA423297) | Human gut metagenome, whole genome shotgun sequencing project. | reverse complement strand
GGCCGAGGCGGTACCGCTACGGCCGCAGAAATTGCGGTTGAAGGTGCGCAAGCTGACCGCGTCCGTCGCCGGGGCCTGGCCCATGCCTATGCAGGGGCCGCAGGCGCACTCAAGCACCCTCGCACCCGCCGCTACCATCTTCGCCAGCGCACCGTTCGAGGCCAGCATGGTCAGCACCTGCCGCGAGTCCGGGGAGATGACAAGGCTCACATTCGGCGCGACGGTGTGACCGTCCAGTATTTCCGCCACCTTCATCATGTCCGCGTAGGAGGAGTTCGTGCAGCTGCCGATGGCGACCTGGTCTATTTTGATGCCGGCTTTCTCGCTGACCGGCGCGACGTTATCCGGGCTGTGCGGCATGGCGGCGAGCGGGTGCAGGGCCGAGAGGTCGATGCTTATCTCCTCGTCGTACTCCGCGTCCGGGTCGGGCATAAGCTCCGACCAGTCGTCCTCCCTGCCCTGGGCCTTGAAGAAGGCGCGGGTGACCTCATCGCTGGGGAACACGGTGGTCGTAGCGCCCAGCTCCGCGCCCATGTTCGCTATAGTCGCGCGCTCGGGGACGGAGAGGGTCTTGAGCCCCTCGCCCGAGTACTCCATTATCTTCCCCACGCCGCCCTTGACGCTCAGGCGGCGGAGCACCTCCAGGATGACGTCCTTGGCCGTGACCATGGGCCTGAGCGCGCCGGTCAGCTCGACCTTGCATATCTTCGGCATGGCGAGGTAATAGGCCCCGCCGCCCATGGCTACGGCGACGTCGAGGCCGCCCGCACCGATGGCGAGCATGCCCGCCGCGCCGCAGGTGGGCGTGTGGCTGTCCGAGCCCAGCAGGGTCTGCCCGGGAACGGAGAAGCGCTCAAGATGCACCTGGTGGCATATGCCGTTGCCCGGGCGCGAGAACCAGATGCCGTGCTTTGCCGCGACGGTCTGGATATACTTATGGTCGTCCGCGTTCTCGAAACCGGACTGGAGCATATTGTGGTCTATATAGGCCACGGAGCGCTTGGTCTTGACCTGCTCCGTACCCATGGCCTCCAGCTGGAGATAGGCCATGGTGCCCGTCGAATCCTGCGTCAGGGTCTGGTCTATTCTGATGGCTATCTCGCCGCCGGGAGTGAGATCCCCGGAAACCAGGTGCGCCGAGATGAGTTTTTGTGCTGCGTTCATGCCTCTTCCGCCTCCATCTGCTTATATACGCTCCAGAGCTCGCCGTCGCCTATATTCGTGACGCGCCCGGCCTCGTATTGGTCGTCCACCCAGTTTTTGAGGATGTGGACTATCTCCTCAGTCTTCGCCACGGGGCGGCCCAGCTTCTGCGTCAGCCAGACGGCTATGCCCGCCGCGCCCGAGTTGCGCGAGATGCCCACGCGGGGCGGGCTTTTGAGTATCTTGCGCGTGTCGAAGATGCTGTATATCTCTTCATCCTTCAACAGGCCGTCGGCGTGGATGCCGGCCTGGGTGGTGTTGAAGTTCTCGCCCACGAACGGGGTGTTCTCCGGGATGTGATAGCCCAGCTCGCGCTCGTAGTAGTCCGCGATGTCGCGGATGACGGTGGGGTCCATGCCGTCCAGCGTGCCGCGCAGCTGGGCGTATTCGATGACCATGGCCTCAAGCGGAGTGTTGCCCGTGCGCTCGCCTATTCCAAGCAGGGAGCAGTTCACCGAGGATGCACCGTAGAGCCAGGCCGTTGCAGAGTTCACGACGGCCTTATAAAAGTCGTTATGCCCGTGCCACTCCAGGAGCTCGGCCGGGAAACCGCCGTAGTTGCGCAGGCCGTAGACTATGCCCGGCACGCTTCTCGGCATGGAGGCGCCCGCATAGGGAACGCCGTAACCCATCGTGTCGCAGGCGCGTATCTTGATGGGGATGCCGCTCTCGGCCATGAGGTCGCTTATCTCGTGCGCAAACGGCACGACGAAGCCATAGAAATCAGCGCGCGTGATGTCCTCGAAGTGGCAGCGGGGATATATGCCGGCGTCCAGAGCGTCCTTTATAACGGCGAGATACCCGTCCACCGCCTGGCGGCGCGTCTTCTTGAGCTTTTTATATATATGATAGTCCGAGCAGCTTACCAGGATGCCGCACTCGCGCAGGCCCAGGTCGCGCGCTAGCTTGAAGTCCTCGCGGCTGGCGCGTATCCAGCCCGTTATCTCAGGGAACTCATAGCCCAGCTCCTGGCACATGCGCAGGGCCTTGCGGTCCCGCTCGCTGTACACGAAGAATTCCGATTGGCGGATGATGCCCTTCGGCCCGCCCAGCTTGTGCAGGTATTTGTAAAGCTGGACTATCTGCTCCGGCTCATACGGCGCGCGGCTCTGCTGGCCGTCCCGGAAGGTCGTATCCGTTATCCAGATGTGCTCCGGCGGGTTCGCCGGTGTCAGGCGGAAATTGAAGGTGCATTTCGGCACCTCACTGTAGGGGAACATGTCGCGGTAGAGGTTCCCCGTCTCTCTGTCCTGGAGGCTGTATTTGTACTCGCACTCCATGAGGACGTTGTTTTTGCTGTTGAGCTCTATCATGCCGCCGCTCCTCTCTCCAAGAGTCTGCAACCATTATAACAGCTAAAATGAAATTTGCAAGTATCATCTTTGCATCTTGCAATACTTTTCTGGCCACTTTCGCTATATTCTTGTCAATATCTGATTTTTGTTGCAAGTTGTATCTTAATATCTTGCATTTTGGCGCAAGAAACCGCCGGACTGGAGGGAGTCCGGCGGTTGGAAAAGAGAAACGGCCATGGGTGGGCCGTTCCTCATGATCCCGGTACTTGAGGCGCTGGCCCTTATGTTCGTAGTTCTTGTTCTCATATTTTGTAAAATTGTATCATATTTATTTGTTTTGTCAAGTCTTCATATTTAGCAAGTTAACAGAGAAGAACAGGAGCGCTTCCACGCTCCTGTTCTCAAAAAAGTCATCAGAGCAGCATAATACCCGCGTTTTTGCAGGTTTCGATGGTCTCTTCGTCCCAAACGGAAGCCTGGACCTCGCCTATATGCGCCTTTCCCAGCATGAGCATCGACATTCTCGACTGGCCGATGCCGCCGCCTATGGTGAGCGGCAGCTCGCCGCTGAGCAGCATTTTATGGTACATTAGCTCTCGCCTGTCGTCGCAGCCGGAGATGGTCAGCTGCCTGTCAAGCGCGGCGGGGTCTACGCGGATGCCCATGCTCGAAAGCTCAAACGCGCAGTCCAGCGGCTCGTACCAGACCAGAATGTCGCCGTTCAGGCTCCAGTCGTCGTAGTCGGGTGAGCGGCCGTCGTGCGGCTTTCCGGACTTCAGCGGCGCGCCGATGCCGATTATGAAGGCAGTGCCGTGCTCCCGCAGATACTCGTGCTCCCGCTGCTTGGGCGTGAGTTCCGGCCAGCGGTCCTCCAGCTCCTGCGCCGTGACGAAGCTGACGGAGCGCTTGATCTTTCCCAGGCAGGTCAGGGCCGGGTAGATGGCCTGGAGCGTGTCCTGCGTGTCGCACATCGCGCCGACGATGTCCATGACCGTGCTCTTCAGGTAGTCGATGTTGCGGTTTTCCGGCAGGATGACCTTCTCCCAGTCCCACTGGTCCACATAGACGGAGTGGAGATTATCCAGTTCGTCCTCGTCGCGCCTGATGGCGTTCATATCCGCGTAGATGCCCTTGCCGGGGTAGAACTCGTAGCGCTTCAGGGCCAGGCGCTTCCACTTGGCCAGGGACTGCACCACCTGCGCGTGCGCGCCGGTGTGCGCTATGTCGAAATCCACGGGCCGCTCCCAGCCGTTCAGGTTGTCGTTCAGGCCGCTCTTGCCCTCGACGAAGAGCGGGGCCGAGACACGGAAGAGATTCAGCACCGCGGCAAACCTGTCCTCAAACAGGCGCTTCATGAGGCCGATGGCCTTCTGCGTGTCGTAAACCGAAAGTATGCTCTTGTAACCCGCGGGTACACGTGTGTTCATAGTTCCGACGCTCCATCCGTAAGTAAGTTGACGATCTTGCCGTACATTATCTCCGCATCCCGGCGGAAGCGCTGCTCTATATCCTGCGCGCAGGCCTCGTCAGAGACGAGGACCGTCATATTGATGATGTCCCCCTCCCCATCCGAGAGCGAGAGCTTCACGAAGCAGCCGTTTTTCTCAACCCTGTGCTCTGTGACGATGAGCGCATCGCGCTTCATCTGGGCCGCGATGGGCTTTATAAGCCGCTCAGCCTTGGTGCGGACGGAGTACGGCAGGCTGGACTCAGTGGCGGCGCAATTTCTGTCGCCCTTCTCGGTTATCATGTAGCGGCCGTTTTCGAGCTTGTCTATGTGCCCGGTGTCCACAAGGTCCGCGAGGCACTGGGAGTATTCAAACCAGCTCACGCCGGTGTCGCAGAAGCAGAGCTCGGTCAGCGTATCCCCGTCCACCGGCCTCGGCAGGCGGCGGAGGATGAAAAGTATCAGGAGCTTTGTGTCAAGCTCGCCGTGGATAAACCCGAAGTTGTCCATTTTCGCCCCCCTCTCTCATGTTCAGCACATTATATCACACATTTCCGCCGCGGTACAGATTATTTATTTTCACAAGCGGCGGCGCGGCGCATAGACTGTAATGAAGTCCGCTTCAAATCTTCTCAGAGGAGGAAACAACATGGCAGACAGGGTTTTGCCCGGCCCGGTGGACAGCGCGGCCTGCATCCGGGAAGCCGTCTGCGTCCACACCAAGAAAATTTTTGATTCTTGCAGGGAAAGAGACTGACCGTTTTAAAAACAAGCGCCAGAGGCAGCCGCCCCCGGCGCTTTTCTTAATGCCATGGTGTTTTTGCAAGCGAGCTTTCCTTGTACCCGGCTGCATAATGGAGCTGGTCCTTCTGCGCCGTACTCAGCGGCAGACTGTTGATATAATCCCACACGCGCTGCTGCTTTCCGTCTCCGGAGAAGTCGCTTATAGCACGCAGGAAGGCCACATACTCATATGTGTCGATGCCTTTGCTGCGCGCCGCCTGGTACTTCTCGTAGGCGCTGTCGGACATTATCGCCGAAAGCGCGGCGTCCTTGTCCCTCTCGCTCAGCGGCATCTCCGCAATCGCCAAATACCGCTCGACGGTGGAAGCATCCTCAGGCATGGCGTCAAGTGTTTCCGCCGCATCAACGGCCGCATCTGACTTCATTCCGGCACTGTAGAATTCCAGATAGTCGTCAAGCGTCCCGTTCTCCCTCTGCTCAAGCGCGTCGGTCAGGCTGAGCCCGGACTCGATAGCGTCCGTCAATTTGGAGTATTGTGAGGGATTACCGCTCTCTGTGGTCGCGTCCGTTCCCATGATCGTACCTATGGCCGCGAGCTTTTCCTCGTCGGTGAGCCCGTCCAGCTTGTCTATTGCACCGTACTGCTGTACCTGCGACACGCTTTTTTTGCCATCCTCCGGCTCAAGAGAATACAGTGCCTCGGTTATCCGGGCTGCGTTGCCGGGGCTGACGCCCGCATCAACGAGTTTGTTGTACCGTTCAACTCCATATTTGCTGTTGGTGACCACGCCCATGATGCCGTCCCAGTCTACACCGCGTCGCAGCATGTCGTCAATAGACTCGTCATAGTCATCGGTTATGAGGTTGCTGTACAGCGTCGCCTTGAGCTCGTCGGATATATCCAGGGCAGATATCTTCTCGCGTTTTATGTCATTTGCGCTCTGCGTCTCCGTTTTCTCCGTACCCTTGATATCCATTACCACGTCGAAGGCATCATAAGCGTCGATGCCGCCGCCGAGCAGCGCGGCATAGGCGGCAGTCTGCTTGGCCGTGAGGCGGCTGAAGCCCCTGTCTATCCACTCCTGCCCGCCTTTCGTGGAGGTCGTTCCGAAGACCATGGCTGTCAAAGCATCTTTGACATTCCTCTCCACAGGGTACTTGAGCGTAGGATTACCCTCGGCGTCTTCGCCGTATACGCCCCCTTCAGCCACAGCGTTCACGCCCTTTACGAACTTTGACAGCTGCCCTCCTCCGAACGGCAGCAGCAGGTATGCCAAGGGGTCTTTAAACGCCGACTGTATAGGCAGGCGCCCGCCGTCGAACACAGGTCCGCCTATGAAAGGCAGCTGACCGCCCAGCTCTTTCCCGAAGTTCGCAAGCGCCGTCGCCGCGTCAGTCCTTTCCGTTGCTAAGGAAACGTCATTACCGGTTATCATGTCCACGGCCAGCTCAATGGTGTTCGGCAGCGCATAGCCAAAGAGGTCTCCCGAAAGCTCATTGAGCATATTCAGTGGGTCTAGCGCCGGGCGGCGTCCGACTATTGCCTCATAGAGTTCATCATACAACCAGGCTCCGAGCATGAACTTGAGCAGAGCCACGGCAAGCGACTTTTTGCCCCGTTCCTTGAGATTCCTGGGCAGGTCCCTATACAGGTATGACAGCTGGTTGTTTACCTCGACCTGGAACTGCGTGAATAGCTTTGTAAAGGGATTGCGGGACTCGAATATCGTGGGCAGCGCGCCCTTGCTGCGGTCTGCAATGAGGCTGGCCGCAAAGCTGTCCGCCTCCTCCATAGCCGCTGTCTCGCTCATGCCCAGCTTGAGATTAGAATTGTACCGCGCGCGGACCACGGTCTCGGAGGTAAACATGTCTATCCATTCCATTGGCCTTGTGAGGACCTTTGAGGCATCCTGCGTCCAGCTAAGCACGAGAGGATCAGAGCCTATGCGGTTGGTCAGGAAGTCTGATTTGGTTTTGAAGCCGTCGTCCTTGACAATAGCACTCAGCGTGTCACGCATGCTTGTCAGGATGTCCCCAGCGCTCACCTCGGCCCAGGCCTGAGATATCGGGATGAAGTTCGTAAGCCAGGAGCCGGGGTTTACTGCCACCATGTTCGCGGCCACTCGGTTTTCAAGGGCTTTCGAAAAGTTGTAGAAGTCCCGACCTGCAAAAAACTCTATGCCTCTGTCCGCCGCACTGCGCTTGTTCGCCAGGAGGTTGGTATATTCCTCTATGTTGTTGACATAGTTTGAGAGTTCATACCTTCCCTCCTCCTGCTTCTTTCGTACCGCCTCATCTTTCTGCTCCTCGGTCAACCGGGACGGTATCGTATCTGCGAGGCCAGAGCCCGGAGCCGCTGTATATCGTCGGTGTGATAGATGACATCGCTCACGCCCTCGATATACCGGTCGAAGCCCTGCACCGCGTCAAAGGTGGTGTCGAAGCCCTGTCTCTGCATGATATTCCCGACCCAGCGTATGCCGGGCTTAAAGGTGTGCGTCAGGCCGCTTATGGATGTGGGCAGAGCGTTCACTTCCGTGTTTACGTCCAGCCCCTTGCCGACGAGCGCGGCCAGGCGGTCCTTCAGCGGCACATCCTTCATATCTGCGGCCTTGAAGGCACGGCCGAGCAGGCTTTCCCCCTTAGCATCATCAAAATGCGGGAAATATCCGTGCCGGTAGTCCACAGGCTCATAGCCGTTTCGTATGCGTACCTGGTTCATCAGCGAGAACAGCTCGTCATAGATTTTCCGGAACTCCTCGACGGCAGCCGTAATTTTCTCCTTGTCCAGGCTCGGGCTTTTGGCCCAGAGGTCGTCCACCAGCGCGCGCCACTCGCTCAGGCTGTGGCCGTTGCGCCAATCGCTGCCCCCTCGTTTGAGCTGCTCCTCTATCATGGAGATGTTGTCCAGGGCCTCGCCGTATATCTGCACAGCCGCGGCCTCGCTCACCGCATCGCCCTTGCGGGCCTTTCTGTCAAGGTCGAGTTCTCTCACTCTGTCGCGCAGCTGCGTCTTGTATACCGTGCGGCGCGCCTCGTTCTTGTGTACCGGCGTGAAATATGTCTCGATGATCTTCTCCGCCGTCGGGCCGTCAAAAACATAGCGGGCGTTCCGCTCCTGTGTCTCGCGCATATAGGACGCGCCGCGGCGCTTGTCCTTCATCCGGCTTGCGCCCGCCAGTATGTCGTCAGCCTGTGCGCGGAGAGCAGCGCGCCGCTTTGTGTTGAATTCCTTCAGAGCGCCGGCGAAGGCCTCATATTCCCGCTTGGCCGCGTATATTTCCGCAATGCCTGCGCGGTTTGCGGTGGACGGGATGTCTTCGGCGCTGATCTCCCCGCGCATGAGCTTCCCAAGCAGCTGCCTGTCCCTGTCGCTCAGGAGGTTGCGCCGCACGGCGCGCTCATAGGCCCGCCGCGCCTTTTTGCCCTCATCCCATAGTCTTTTTACCCTGTCCAGCTCTCCCTCAGTCGGGCCGGTTTCGGCTATCTCCAGTAGTCGCTCAAGCTCCGCCCGCTTGGCGTCCTGCTCAAGTGCTATCTGCCGGACCGTGCGCAGGCTCTCATAGGCGCGGCCAATCTGCTGCTTGAACTCATCATAGGCCCAGCGTTTATATTCCGCAGCGTCGGGGCCGTAATACTCGTCGAGCGTTCGCTCCGAGATACGTATACTGTCGGCGACATCTGCAATACGCTCAAGCTGGTCCGTTGGATTTGTAATATCTTCCGGAAAGAATCCCGGCGCCATCTCGCTCAGTTCACCGTAAACCTGATCCACACCGCGCCCATCTTCACTTATGCGCAGACGTCCGAACTGTCTTTTCCTCCAGTCGTTGAAATCCGCTATGTCGCTTTTAACTGTCTCGCTAACTCTTATTGGCGTGGTCCGGAGGTAGTCAAGTATGGGCTTGTTTTCGCGGTAAAACTCATCGTCTCTTATGATACCGTTGGCATAGGCTTCCTCGAACAGCTCGGCGCCGCTTTCCTCAGATACGGTCCCTTCGCGGAAATATTCGTCCGCTATCTGCTCGGCTATCGGGCGCAGCTCGCTCCGGCCCGCGTGATACGGCACGCCCAGGCTCTTCCCGAGGTCATTCACCAGGCGCGAGACGCTTCTCTTATACTCCGTCTGTGCTTTTTTGGGAAGCGCCAGCAGCGCAGTGTTCGCCCTGACACCAGCCTTGAAGCCGTACTTCTCCGTCAGCCAGCGCTGATATTCCGCCTCGTCCTCGGGCGAGAGCTCCATACGCTCCACAGCCTCAGGCTCTGACTCAAGCAGCGAAGCGAGCTCGTTCTGCTCCATCTGGTACGCGCCCTGCACAGGCTCGATGTCCGTTTGCTCAAGAGGCACAACGGCGCGCTTGCCGCTGTCCTTGTTCCAGAAGGATACGACAAGTCTGTCCCGCGGAGCGAGGCCAACTACGAAGCCATAGTTTCCCTGCTCTTTGGAGCGCACCCAGGTCTTGTACGGCATTATCTGCACGCCGTCTATCTCAGGATACCCTGCCGCCTTCGCCGCATGCTCAGTCTCCAGCCAGTAGGGATTCCCCCGGAAGTAGTCAGGTACGACCTCTTTGTCCGTGGTTTCGTCTACACTATACCGCTCCGGCTGCGCCGCGCCCACTACCTCGTCAAACGGCACGCCTTCGATATTGACGTCATTTCCGCTGTATGTTATACTGCCCATAGAACCATGACGCAGAAGCCGCTGGGACGCTATTGTAAGCCCAGCCGAGCGAAGAAGCGGAATGGTTCTTTTTTCGTCTGCAAACAGGATTTCGCTCCTGCGCAAATAGTTGGCGGCGTTGCTTCTGGTATAAGCGCTGTTTATTTTCTGCATGTCATTTACAAGCAGCCGCCCTTCGATAGGCCGCAAATCCAGCACAGCCATGATCGGCTTACCGTTTTGAGCGCGCAGGCTGCCCATTATTGTCAGGCGCGAATTCCGCCCTCCACGCCCTTCCCCTGCGCTCTTTGCTATAAGCACCGGGTCGTCCAGAATTTCCGGTATGCGCTTTATTTCGCTGAGCGTCATTTCCGGGTGCGCGTCCAGTATGGCATTAATTTTCTCGCTGCGCAGGTAGATATCCTGCTCCATGGCCCCCAGCCCCTGCAGCGCCTCGCCCGTCGAGCCCAGTACAAACACCTCGCCGCCCGGCCTGCCGTCCCTGTTCCACAGTTCCAGCTCTGCTGCGTACTCCTCGTCAACGCTGTACCGCTCTGGCTCATCCTCCGAATACCTGTTGTTGACGCTCTCCCCGGCGTCGCTTTCACTGTCGGCAAGCTCATTCCAGGGAGCACCATGTATGTTGACGTAGTCGTCGTCGTATGATATGCTGCCAATAGGACCATACATGGTATCATACGAAGGCAATTGGAGCCGGACTCCCTGTAACCATGTATTGGTTCTTTTTTCTCCCTCTTTGACAGGCAGAGCATTCTCTGCTACACTACTCGTGGAGACGGTTGCAGTGCTGCTGTCGGTTCCCGGCGACGGGTTCTTGGCTTTCACTGCAGTCGTCTCTTTTTCTTCTGTAATATAGCCAACGCCGTTCCGCTCCGCAGGCGGCCCGGTACGGTTGCGCGTGGCCGCCTCAGTTTCTCCGGTGTCCATGCCCGTGCGTTCAGCGACGGTCACGCGCGCTGCATCCGCGAACCGCTCCGCATGAGCTCCGAAGGCGTTGATGCCCGCATAGGCGTCGGCGTAAATTTCCTGGAGTATCGAGGCGAAGTATGTGTCCATGAGCGCCGGGTCATACTCCGCGCCATCCGGCACGTCGTATACGCCGCGCAGCCGCTCTATGTACACCTGAGCAACACGCCGGAATTCGTCCTCGCCGTACCGCTCGATGATGCGCTGCTTTACATCCGCGTCAAGCCCCGGAGTGTTCGCCGCCAGATCGTGATATACCTCATGTGCGGCTATCTGCGCCGCGGAATAGCCCGCATTGTCCGCCTGCACATAGATGCCCCCAGGCGTCCAAACGCCGCGCACAGCGCGCGTCTTGCCCACTGCGCGCACCTGTATGTTCCCGGCAACGAAGGTTACCCGCTGGCCCGTCCGCCTGTATACGTCAGCCGAGACCGCTCTCAGCTCATCATCATAGGCCGCTTCCGGGATCACCTGAAGCGAGCGCGCCTCTGTGCCGTTCTCAAGGCCGAGGCTGGCGCTGCTTACTCTTTCGAGCCGTAGACCTCGGACACGAGCCTGTCGAGCAAGAGCTGTTCCGACCTGCTGAGTGGGGCGGGCGGCTTGCTCTGCGCCTCGAGCCAGCTCTCCAGCTTCGACTCCGGCACGCTGACCAGAAAACCGTCCTCCGTCTCCATCTGATACCTGGTTTCTCCGTTGCTGCCATTGTTGTCCCTGCTGTCCATTCGATATGCCTCCATTCATTATTTCGTCCGCCGTGCGGAGAACGATATTCCCCGCGGCATTTGTTTCAGGCGCCGCCGCGCGCGGAGCTTCCAAGGTTGGTGTTTCCGTTGCCCCAGCCTCAGCTCGCGGTGAGAAGTCGCCGGCGGTATCAGCCGTCGGTAAAACGATGCCGCCCGCCTCCGAGTAGATCTGGTCCTCTATCGAGGCCCCCGCTGTCTCGGGCGTGTTCTCCTCCGTGGTCCGGCCCGCCGTCAAGCGGCGGATCACGCTGTCTGTGCGCTCCGTGTTCGCGGCCGCCTCCGGCGTCGTGTCTGCCGCCTCGTCTGCCGCAGCCGCCTCGGCACGCCCGCGGAAGAATGCGCGTGCCATCGTGCGCTGGCGGTTGATCTCAGCCATGATAGCCGTGTCGCCGCCCACGTCCGGATGGTATTGCCGCGCGAGATCACGGTACCGTGCCTCGACCTCCTCGAGCGTGTTCGCACCTTCAAAATAGTCTACACCATTATCGGCATATCCGTCCATATCCCGGAAGGAAAAGCCCGCCGGCCGCCGCGCGTAAGCAATGGCCGCCGGGCCCTCTATTATTCCAGCGCTCAGCGCGCCCAGGAGGAACGCATACGCCGCATCCTCGAAGTTCGCCTCATACTCCTCGTCGAAGATTATGGCCGCAAAGGCGGGCTCCAGCAGCTCCTGCAGGCCCTCCTCCGTGCCCTCGGATATCATGCTGCCCAGCAGCCGTGCGGCCGTGCTGCCGCTCACCGTGCGTGCCACACGGCCCAGTGCGTTGTCCAGCCCGGCGATTTTGGCGGCGATGCGTCCGGTGCCGCTCTTGCTCAAGGCGCCAATGCCGCCAAGGAGGTATTGCAGCGCGCCCTCGCTTGCGCCGACGAGCTTCGCATAGTTTCTCGCCGCCTCTGAGCTGTAGCCCTCGTTCAGCTTCTGTGTATAGGCGTTGCCCCCGGCGGAAGCGCCAAGTGTTGCGGCGCCCGTGGCCCTGCCCACGGCTGCTGCCGTTCCTGCCGACAGCCCCGCCGCTCCGAGTGCCCAGCTGCCGAGCGCGCTGGCAAGAATACTCGGAGCCATGTTCGAGAGTGTTGTGCCCAAGGTATAGAGTGTCCCGAGCACCGGGCTCTTCTCCTGTGCTTCCTGCTGTATGAGTTGTGAGGTGATCTGCGTCGACGATACTGGCACGGCCTCACGCTGAAATAGTTGCCGTATGCCGCTGCCGAACTGATCCAGGCCTGCGGGTATCCAGTAGAGCGCCTTCCCCAACGCGCCCAGCTTCTCATATTGAGCCGCGCCTTGCCGTTCGGTCAGTGCGGGGCCCATATCTTCAAGGAAGCGATCAGCGGCGTCTTTGCCTTGGGAGGCGTAGAGATAGTTATATATTTTTATCTCATCCTCAGTGAGGTACTGATATCTCCTGAGTGCTACTGGCGCGCCGCTTGGGTCTGTTGTGTGCTCGTTTCTGTATCGGGCATTGTCGATGTCGTTTATATACTCGTATCGCGAGTCACCAGTCACAGACGCCGGGCTCGAGAGGCCAGCATAGTCCTCCATGAGAGCCAGAGAACTGTAATACTGCATTTTGTTCTGGCTCTCCTCGGCCTGGAGCTCTTTTATACGCTGGGCATTCTGTTCGATTTGGGCCTCGATAGGCGCAGCCGCCGAGCTGGGGCTCGTCCCGCTCATCTCGTAGACCCGGATGAGGTTAGCCTGCCGCTGCAGGCGGCTGTTCTCATCCTCAAGCCTCTTGGCCTCCGCCGCGGCCGCGTCGGCTCTCTCCATGCCCCCGCTGAGGATATCCCGATACCGCTCAACCCCCGCGCTGTACTTGTCCTGCACGCGGTTGAAGTCGTTCACAACGCCGTTGTAGTCAGCTATCATTTTTTCATAGCCGGCATAGAGCTCATCATAGGCGGCTGCATCCTCCGCGGTTTTCACAGTAGTCTGGAGGCTCTTTAGCCGGTTCTCGGTGTTGGCGATGTCTCCGCTCAGCTCCGTGAGCTTTTTCTCATAGCCGTCCAGCTGACCGCTCCACGCCTTGAGCCCAAGCTCTGCGTCCCCGGCGCTGCTCCAGCTGTCCGGGGACTTTATCGCCTCGATGCCGCCGCGGCCTGAGAAACGCCCGAGCACGCTCTCAACGGTGTTGCCGCTTCCCGTAGCAAAGCTCGGAAGCGGTGAGGTCGGCGTGCTGGACGGCGTGCGTGAAGGTGTGAGCGCCGGCTGACTGGACGTGTTTTGCCTTGACGCGTTGTCCCTCTCCCGTATTTCCTGAATTGCCCGCTCAAACTTATCGGAAATGCTGTTTCCAGTGTTATAGGGAAGACCAGCGCGGGCGCGCTGGTCATTTTCTATTATCTGTTTTATCGCCCTTGTAAACTTGTCGTGTATACTCGCCATAGCTTTCTCCTCACGCGGCTATGCCTATCATCTCACGCAGATAATCAGCTTCTTCTTGGCTGATTCGTCCTGCGCTCAACGCCGAATTGATCCGGTTTGCAAACACCTGGCCCACATTACTGTTTGTGCCGGGATTGACGTGCATGTACGCATTGAGGATATTCATCGCCTCGGACGAAATCCTTTCGTCCGTCGCCCCCGGAGGGTTCCCGGCTTCATCATCATAACCGGCAGAGCTTCCCGCGCCCGCTCCGGCGTATCCGCTCGGCGCCGGGAGCTGTATGCCGAGATCCTCCAGCCCGCGGTAATCGCCGTAGCCGGCCGCAAGCTGGGCCATATCGACGAGCGTGCCGAAGTCGTTGGTCTGGTCGTTAATTTCGTCGAGCAGCTGCCCGTAGTAGAAATCTCGGTCGGTGTTGTACTGCTGCAGTTCCGCCAGATACCGCTCGAGCTCCTGCGCGTCCATGTTCAGCCCGGCCTGCAGGTTGTTCCCGAGCATGTTGTAGCGGTCGAGCCACGCGCCGTAGTCGAAGTCGCGGTCAGTGTTGTACTGGTTGAGGTCCGTGAGGTACTTGTTGTAGTCGCTGGCCTCCTGCCCCTGGACCACGCCGAGGTCGGAGAGCAGCATGTTGTAGTCGTTGAGGTACATCTGATAGGCAAGCTGCTGGAGCTCCGGTATCTTGTCCGTGAGCTGGGCCGCGTAGTAGTTGCCCGCCTGGGACGCCGCAGTCTGCGCGTAGCTTGAAGGCAGGCCGCCGCTCGCGGCCGCCGCCGCGCCCAGCGCGTCCTCCGCCGCCCGGTCGCCCTCGCGTATGTAGGCCTTGCGGTACTGGCTGTACAGCGGGTCCGTGTCCGGGTCATAGGCGAAGTCCTCGCGCCCGAGTATCTCGTCAATGAGGCCGAGGATGGTGTCGTCCCAGCGGTTCGTGTACTCCGGCGCAGGGCCATAGCTGAAGTCCCCATAGTTGAGCATCTGATCATACAGGTCGCTCACCGTGCCCGCGTTGCTGCCGCCGGGGAAGCTCGGGGCCTCGGGATACTCGAACATGTCCGGGCTCAGCGGCTCGAGGTAGAAGCTGCCGCCGTCTGCTCCGCCGGCATAGCTGCCATAGCTGCCGCGCACGCTCTCAGCGCCCAGGTTGGCAAGCTGCCGTTCGGCATCCGTCGTCGCGTTGTGCCAGTCGCGCTTGTAGCTCAGCAGTGACATGCCTGCATCCGGGTTGCGCTGTGCCAGCGAGAGGTCGGCGTCCGAGAATTCGCCGAGCAGCCCGCTCTGCTGTGCCGCCTGGCGGAACTGGTCGTAGGTGTACCGGCTTTTGGTTGTCGGTGATTTGAGTGTAGATATAGCCATGTTGCCTCCTTACTGCCGGCCCGGCGTGCTCCTGAGCTCGCTGCCTATCGAGTCTTCGCGTGTCAGGCTGTACAGCCTCCAGCCGCCCGTACCGGTGATCTTGATCTTGTAGTGGTCGCAGCGCCGCGGCACCAGCGGGAGGTAGTAGCTCCGCAGCACCTGGCTCTCTATAGTGTTTATCTCTTCCCACGTCCCGCTCGAGTCGAACATCATCCAGAAGGTCACGCTCGACCCGGCGTCTATGGAGATACGCACCTGCAGCTTTGCTATCTGCTTTTTGTTCGGGTCGTTGTCCACGAACTCCCCAAACTCCACCATGCTCTCCACCGGGCTCTCAATAGTCGCCCCATCCGGGATAGAGCGCGGCCGCCCGTTGAGCCAGAGCGTCCCGTCCGCGTCGAGGAAATACAGGTCCGAGTCCCATGCGAAGCCGAGCGCCTGCGTGTCGTCCTCCCGTTCCCATATGCCGAGACGAGTGTCGAACACAAAGAGGCTCCAGTCCCCCGCCTCATTTTGCATGGAGACGTAGTATTTCAGCCCATCGCTGCCGCCCACGGCGTTGTGATACCGCTCGAGCCCGAAAGCGGAGGCCACGCTCTGCGTCGTCCCGCCGGAGTAGGCCACGATGCCCGCCCGCGTGAGGAAGAAAAGCGTCTCGCCCGCTATGGCCAGCGAGAGGCTGCTGCCGGCCTCCACGCCCAGCGAGGCACTGCCCATCACCTGAAAATTGGAGGGCGCCGAGCCGTAGACCTTGTAGATCATCTCCTCCTTGAAGAATATCGCGTAGCCAAGGTATGAGAAGCAGGCCGTGAAGTCGCCGGCGCTGCCCACCTGCACGGCGTAGCTGTCCGTGCTCAGGCCGTCGAACACGTTCCAGTTCGTCGGGTCGCCGAGCTTGCTGGCGTATATCGTGTCCCCCTTGCAGCCCCAGAGGCGGTTTTCGTTCTCGCAGAGGAAATCTATCTCGGGCATCTCGCGGGAGAGCGTGAGCGCCGTCTCAGAGTCCCCGCCCTCGTTTATGGTGAAGCTGTTCTCATAGAACACAAGGGAGGTCGCCGTCACCTCGCGCACGACGATGGTCTTGTTGTTCTGCGGGTGGAGCGCGGCCCCGCTTATCGTGATGCCGTCGCCCGCCTTGAATAGCGTCGTGAAGTCTGCGCCGGAGGCCGTGATGGTGTTGCTCTTGGCCGTCTCGCCGCCGTAAGTGCCGTCCACGATCTGCGCCGCCCCGGTCCAGGAGGCGTTGAGGCTGCCGAACTCCCCCGTGAGTTTGTTGTAACAGGCCATGTCGGGCATGATAATGATATAGGCCCCCAGCGCCGCGAAGGTCTTCGGCCCGGCGCTTACCGTGCCGCGCTCTTCTCCGTCGGCGTAGAAGGCCGTCCCATCCACCCAGTACAGCCCGTCGTTGGCGTAAAGGCCGTAGGGCTGAGTGAGCGTTCGAGTTATGTATCGCTGAGGCCGCGGGCTGAGCAGCGGCGCGTAGTCGCTGCTCATGTTCTGCATGTCGTAGATCTGCCCGTCGAGCGCAGCCAGGTTGTGGTTGTAGCCGCCGTAGCTCGTTTGGTTGTACTTCCCTATTCCCGAGCCATAAAGCATGGAAGGCAGGCTCATGTCGCCACCTCCTTGATATCCACATACGGGAACAGCGCCTCCAGCTGCTCAGGCGATATCTGCGCAGGCGGGGAGATGGTCGCCCGGGCTATTTCCTCGCCCAGTTCAACATCGTCGAGCGCCCTGCGCTCGCGTGTGAAGGCCATGAGATCTTCGGCCCTGCGGAATCGCACGCGCCCCGGGGCCTCATATACCGGATTTCCCTCGGCGTCGAGCTCCGCGTATTTCTTCACCAGTTCCATCTCCGTTGAGCTGAAATAGGCCACATGAGGCCGCAGACGCTCCATGAGCAGCACCAGCGCGTGCGCGCTCTTGTAGTCCATGGCCTGCGTCGCAATGGCGCGGAGGGCCTGCCAGGCCGCTATGCACTGTTTGAGGTTCGTCATGTATATTCTCCTTACGATATAACTTTATCGTTAACGTAAACCGTGCCATACATTTTGATGGTGCTGCCGGTTATCTGCACGGTGTTCGGCGCGTACATCCACAGGCTGTTGCCGCTCGATAGGCTCATGCTGCCCGCGCTCTCCAGCTTGAGAGCAAATGCAACGCCCAGCGCGTTCCTGGTATAGAGGAACATCCTGTACGTCGAATCTCCGCTGCCGCCCTGGTCGTCAAGCCGAAGCCCGCCGGCGAGGTATGTGTCGCCGATGTTCGAGAGGTAATAGCATTTTATCTCGCCGCCCACTCCATAGGCCGTGAGAACCGTTTCAAAGGTCGAACCGGAGATAGAAGAGCCGTCTATCGTCACGCTGGAAATGTCAATGGCGCTGATAACGCCCGTGGTGATGTTCCCGCCATTTATTGTGGTGCGTCCGCTCGTGCTCAGGTCGGTGAAGGTCACCATGCCCGTGATCTGTACGTTGGTGCTCGAGAGCTGCACGCCGT
>PPYE01433161.1_pt1 | contig 17319 bp, 19 predicted proteins | sample 1559881 | NCBI WGS metagenome assembly PPYE01 (sample SAMN08240022, study PRJNA423297) | Human gut metagenome, whole genome shotgun sequencing project. | reverse complement strand
CGGCCATTCCGACAACATCAAAGAACGCATCGAACAGGGGCTGCTGGACGTGGGGCTGTTACAGGAACCGGTGGACATCTCCAAGTACGACTTCCTCCGCACCCCTATGAAGGAGAAATGGGGGGTTTTGGTCAGCGAGGACTGTCCCCTGGCCCAAAAAGAGGCCGTGACCCCAAAGGATTTGGCCCAAGCGCCGCTGATTCTGCCCCAGCGGGAAAGCGTGGTAAACGAGTTGTCCCACTGGTTCGGGGAGTACGCCCACCAAATCCACGCCGTCGCCACCGGGAATTTGGAGTACAATTTAGCCATTCTGGCACGGAACCACCTGGGCTGTGTCATTGCCGTCAAACTGGACTGCCAATTCGACGGGGTGAAGTTTATCCCCCTCTCCCCCAAGCTGGAATCCGGCACGGTGCTGGTGTGGAAAAAGAACACCGTCTTTTCCCCGGCCACCACCGCCTTCCTCCAGGAAGCCAAAGAATACCTTTCGGGAATGAAGGAAGATGTAAACTAAGTATTAGACATCCTCCCTCCTTGCAGGTACAATGAGAATACCGAAACAATGCAAAAAAGGGAGCGGTGTCATGACCAGAGAGGAAGCCGTCCGGCGGTATCAGATTCCTTTGGCGGTACTCCGGGAGTACGAGGCCTGGGGCATGCAGCAGTGCAAAACCCAATACGACAACCGGGATTTAGAGCGGCTGAGCTTAATCACCGCACTGGAAGATTTGGGATTCAGCAGCGCGGAAGCCAAAGAATACCTGCTGCTGTGGGAGCGAGAAGGCACCGAATCCCAGCGGCTGGAAATCCTGGAAGCCAAGCGGAAAGCTGCCCTCAACGAAATCCACCGGCGGGAAGAACAGCTTTGCCGGCTGGACTGTTTGCGCCACAGTCTGCGGAAAAAGCAGCAGGGAACAAAATAAACCCCGCCCTTACAAGGGCAGAGAAACAGAACTCCCCCATATCACTGCACAGCGCAACGGATATGGGGGATTCTATTTTGGGAAACAGTTTTACCTCAGTGGCGAGGGAAATTCTTTTCCGGCGTTTAAAAAAACACCTTACCATTCACGCCGTTTGGAAAATGCTTTACTCAAAACCCAGGAACCGGCAAACAGCAGAGCGCACACCCCTAATGTCACCGGGCCAATCAGGGTAAAACTGCCGGGAAGTCCCATTTCCATGCTGTTATAAAATCCCACGAAAAAGCCGCAGACCACCATCAACAGCACCAGCACCACATAAAACACAATCCTTCCCTTTTCCGCCCCGAACTTAAACACCCAGGGCAGCATCAAGGCAGGGGTCAAAAGCCCCAGGGCCAGGACCACACAGCTCATTTGCAGCAGAACCATAAGGTCCAAGCCCCCCTGCGCCCCCATCCGCAGGCCGCAGGCCAATACGGTGACCAGGCTGGTGACCAGCACCGCTAACAGGGAAATCAAATATTTGGCCGCCACCAGCTGCCCTTCGGAATAAGGGAAGGTGCGGCTGTAACTTTCCCAGCGGCTCATACTGTCGTAGGAAAGGAGGGTCACCGGAATGGAGCCTGCCATCAGCACCGGATAGTACAAAAAGAAGATGCTCTCCGGGGAAAACAATCCGATTCCTAAAAACACCACCAGGATCATCAGATAAGCCCGGCAATGGCGGCAAATCAGATACCAGTCTTTCAGCAAAAGCCCTTTCATCGCAGCTCCCTCCCTTTGATCAGCAGCACAAACAGTTCCTCCAGGCTCACGGCTCCGGCGGTGAATCCCGCCGGGAGGTTTTCCTTTTTCACCAGCACTTCCACCCCATAGGGCGTCTGCCGCTTGCCCAGCACCGCCGCTTTGGGCAGTGCTTCCAGCTGGGAAAGGGGAAGGCTGACCATGGCGTAGTTTTCTAGCAAAGCATCCTTTTCTTCCCAGAGCAGCAGCTGTCCCCGGTGGAGAAAGGCCACATAGTCGCAGAGCTTTTCCAAATCCCCCACAATGTGGGAGGAGAAAAGCACGGAATGATCCTCCTGACGAGTGAAATCGTAGATCAGTTCCAACACCTCATCCCGGACCACCGGGTCCAGGCCGGAAGTGGCTTCGTCCAGAATCAGCAGCTTGGGGTCATGGCTCAGGGCGGCGGCCAGGCCCAGTTTCATCTTCATTCCTTTGGAAAAATCGGAAAAGGGCTTTTTCTCCGGCAGCTGGAACCGGTGCAGCAAAGAATGGTACCGGCCGGAATCCCAGCGGGCGTAGGTGTAATGCAGCACCCGGTCCAGCTGGGCGGGGGTGATGCAGTCGGGAAATCCCACTTCGTCCAGCACCACTCCCAAATCCTCCTTCAGGGCAGGGCCGCTTTGGGCCGGGTCCTTTCCCAGCACTTGCACACTGCCGCCGTCCCGGCGAATCAGGTTTAACAGCAGCTTAATGGTGGTGGTTTTTCCGGCGCCGTTCTCCCCCACCAGCCCTAAAATACAGCCCGCCGGCAGAGAGAAGGTTATGGGCCCCAGGGTAAAATCGGAATAGCGCTTTTGCGCCTGATGTAGTTCAATGGCATTCATCGTCATTCCTCCTGCAATAAAATTCGCAGCATGGTAAGCAGCTCTTCCCCGGACAGCTGACAGGCCGTCGCCAACCGGGCCGCTTCCTGAAGGTGGGATTCGATCTTCTTGAGGTTTTCTTCCTTCACCAGCTCCAGGTTCAAAGGCGCTACAAAACAACCTTTCCCGGCTATGGTGTACACAAAGCCTTCCTGTTCCAGCTCGTCGTACGCCCGTTTGGTGGTAATCACGCTGATGCGAAGGTCTTTGGCCAAATTGCGGATGGAGGGCAGCGCCGTATCCGGCTGCAATGCGCCGGATAGGATCTGGGCTTTGATCTGTTCCGCAATCTGGCGGTAGATGGGGTCTCCCCTTTGATTGTCCAGCAAAATGGTCATCCCATCGCCCCTTTCTGTATATGTACAGTATATACAGTTAAAACAGTCTTGTCAAGGGGATTTCCAAAAATTTCTGAGATTTACACCTTGTTCACAACTGGGTCTTGATTTATTGATACTCTTTTGGTATAGTATAGAAAAACAAGGCCCCGCCAAATGCAACCTTCCTGTTGGGGCATACTAAGGAAAAGGAGTGTTTTCTATGGCAATTCAAACCATTACCAAGGATAATTTCGATGCGCAAGTGAAAAATCAGGCCGGACCGGTACTGCTGGACTTTTGGGCTTCCTGGTGCGGGCCCTGCCGGATGATGAGCCCCATTTTGGAACAGTTTGCCCAGCTTCACCCGGAGCTGGCGGTTGGCAAGGTCAATGTGGACGAGCAGCGGGAACTGGCCGCCGCCTTCGGCATTGAAAGCATTCCTACTCTCTGCGTGGTGCAGGGCGGAAAGCTGGTGCGCCAGGCGGTAGGCGTGCAGACCATCCCCCAGTTGGAAAATCTGATGAAGTAAGCATCCCTTTAAGGCAGCGGTTTTCGGGCCGCTGCTTCAGCTTGTCGAAAAAGGTTCCAGATGTTTCCGGATTGACCCGCCCTCGGCTCTACGCCGTTGGGCGGGCGGATTCAAGCTCGTCGTTTCCACAACATTTCTAAAAAAATAAAGCGAAAAAAGACTTTTTGGAATAAAACAATTTCCATTGCAGGGGCTTTGCCCCCTGCACCCCTACCAGCCTTTAAAAAGGCTGGACCTAAACTTCACTTTTTCTACAGCCTGAGGCAGCGGTTTTCGCACCGCTGCCTTTTTTGTATCCTACCCAGAAAATCCTTACTAAAATACAGTTCAGGCATGAAAAGAAATATGGGATAAGCATTAGACAGATCCAGTCAAAAGGGTTAAAATAAAGACAAAGAAATGGAGCTTATCAACCTATCAAGGAGGAATCTACTATGAAAATCCAAGACAAAGCCGCCTTTGACCAGCAAAATGTATTTGGTCAAGGCCAAGAAAACACCGGTTTTGCCCAGTATTTCATCGGCACTTCCTATTTGAACCCCCTGACCAAAGCCGGGGAATGCCCGGTGTTTCTGGCCAACGTAACCTTTGAGCCGGGCTGCCGGAACAACTGGCACATCCACCACGCCAAAACCGGCGGCGGACAAATCCTGATCTGCACTGCCGGCAGCGGCTGGTACCAGGAAGAGGGCAAGGAAGCGGTGAGTTTGGAACCCGGCACCGTCATTGTCATTCCCCCGGAAGTCAAGCACTGGCACGGCGCCAAAGCGGACAGCTGGTTCTCCCACATTGCTCTGGAGGTGCCCGGCGAAGAAACCTCCAACGAATGGCTGGAGGCCGTGGACGACGAAAGCTACGCCAAGTTAAAGTAACCTGCCTTTCCAAGGACAATCTCTTTGTTTGGAGGATTTGATATGATGAACTATCGTGAAACCGACCCGGAATTTTCCCAACGGATGGAACACTTTGCCTTTGAGGAAGTGGTCAACGAAGAAGGCCAGCAGCTGGACGAAGTGACCCGCCATCTGGCCATTTTAGCCACCCTGCTGGGCTGCCAGGGAAAAGAAGTGTTCCGCTGGGAGCTGCCCCAGGCGCTGGACGCCGGAGTCAGCCCGGTGATGGTCAAGGAAGTGGTGTACCAGGCGGTGGACTATCTTGGCATGGGACGGGTGCTGCCCTTCTTGGACATCACCAACGAAGTGCTCCAAGAGCGGGGCGTGTCCCTGCCGCTGGAGGGACAGGCTACCACCACCATGGAAAACCGGCTGGAAAAAGGTTACCAAACCCAGGCGGAGATCTTCGGCGACCAGATGCTGGAAGCCTGGAAGCAAAACCACATCAACCGCTGGCTGGCGGACAACTGCTTTGGGGATTACTACACCCGCACCGGCCTGGAGTTAAAACAGCGGGAAATGATCACCTTCTGCTTTTTGGCGGCTCAGGGCGGCTGCGAACCCCAACTGACCGGCCACGCCAAAGGCAACATGAACCTGGGCAACGACAAAGCCTTTTTGCTGAAAGTAGTGTCCCAGTGCCTGCCCTACATCGGTTATCCCAGAAGCCTCAACGCCGTCAGCTGCATCAACAAAGCGGCGGAGGGTTAATATTCAAAATTACAAAAACAGCGCCGTCTGCACTCCCCATTGGGAAGAATGCAGGCGGCGTTTTTCCATGTTATCTGCCGACTTTTTGATTCGTTTCCAATCCGGTGCGGTCGAAGGTCACCTCGACTTCCACCTGAAGGGAAAGCCCGGCCAAAAACTCTTCCGGCTTTTCCTTCATCGCTTCCCAAGCATCCCCGTCGCTCCACTTTAGCTGGTCCATCAAGTCCAGCACATTGGCTTGATAGGCGGTCACTTCCCGGTAAGCGGACTGGCAGAGGGAGGCAATCTCCTCCCCCGCCAGCTGCTCCATCTGGGTAAAATCGTTTTCCGATTCCCGTTCTCCCGGCTGGAGCAGCTCGTCGATGGAAGCCTTGGCCTGTACCGACAATACCGCCCCTTCCCTACTCACCGACCAGGAAGAACTGGACTGATGGAGCCGGGCGGAAAGGGTGGTGTCCTCATAGGAAAGCACCAGCACCGGGTAGTCGCTTTCATTTAAAAGAAAGCAAAGACCCTTGGTGACTTCCTGGGAAAAAACAGTGGTCAAAGCGTAGTTTTGGAGCAGGGCGGTGCCCTCTAACTGAAAATGATTGAGCTGGGCCATGCTCACTCCTTCTTCCCCGGAGGAGGAGCTATCTTGAGACTGGGACTGGGTTTCTTCTTCGGGCAGTGGACGGATGACGGGAATTAAGGCACTGCCCCCGGTGTCGTCCAGCTGCATGGACAGGGAAAAATAATTGCACTCCAGCGCACCGTCGCTTTCCTCCCCCTGACGGATCATGGCTTCCAAGGACTCCGCGCTGAGAATTCCCTGCTGCACTCCAGTAGAGACGATTTCCTCCGCCGTCACTGCGCTGACCAGCACCCTGGCGTTTTGCCGGGTGTTTTCGCTGCGGTCAAAGAAGGAAAGGATGGGCTGGATGCTTTCCGCCACCAGGCTTTGCCCTAAGACAATCACCCGATTATGACCCAAAAACATGGTCTTCCCCTGCATCTGATTGGCCTGTTCCACCGCCTGGCTGATGGTGTCCCCGGTGGCGGTGAGAATGGCGGAATTGTTTTTGGAGCTGTCAACGGCAGTGGCGGAACCGCTGCCCCGGGGGGCAAAGATTTGAAGAGTGAGCTTCAACCTTCCATCGTCGGTGCGGTCGATGCCCACCGCCTCCACCAAAGCCAGTTCGCTGGTCTGCACCCCCTGGATGCAGCCGGTAAACAGCAGCAGCGGCAGCAGGGCAACCGCTGTCAACAGACATGAAATCATGCGCTTCATTGAGCTTTCCCCTCCTTTCTCCGGCAGAGCCAGGTACCCATGGGAAACACCAGGGCGCTGACCCCCACCGTTCCCACCATCACCCAGGGATTATAGGCCAGTTGATTGGAGAGCAGGGAGCCGGAAAGCAGCCAGCTCACGGCCAGCGCCAATCCCCCCAGAAAAAAAATCAGGGAGAGAGGGCGGCGTTTGGGGGCGGCGTGGATGAGAAAGCCTTTAGCAAACCAAAGCAAAATGGCAATGCGGAACAGGGCCAGCATCACCCAGATGGCCATATACACCGCATCCAGACGCTGCAAGAACCCCACCTGCATGGCTGCGGAAAGAGAATACACCGGATAGACGATATTGGTGGTGAAGTCCCCAAAGGTAAAGCAGACCAAACCGAACAGCAAGGCTACCAGTCCCCCGCTGAGCAGGCAGTACCACACCCCGGCCTTTATCAGCTTCCCCTCTGCCAGCCGTGGAGCCAGCAAAGGGAGGAAGATCAGCTCCGGATTTTGAAACAGGCTGTTGGAAGCGGCTGCCCAGATATTTTTCCAGTCCACCGTGGTAACGGGATCTAAGCGAGCTGGGGACATTTGAGGAACGGCAGTACAAATCAGAAGCAGCACGCTGAGGGCAAAAAAGAAAAACAGGATGGAGCCGTACCGAGCCAGCCCTTCCAGCCCCTGATAGGCGCACCAGCACCCGGCCAGCACTGCCGGCCACAGCAGCGCAATGGAAGGAGCTTGGAGAAAGACGGCATTGCCCAAAAAAAAGTCCAGATGCAGCAGGGTCATTAGCAGCCACCCTACTGCCAGAAGAAAGTAGCCGGTCATCCAAACCCCTTTGAGTCGGTTGTCCAGCAGCAGGCGGGGCCGCTTTTGAAACAGTAGCCCTCCGGGCAGAAACACCAGAAACGCCAGGGGAATGGCCAGCAGTGCGCCGTAGAACATTTCCTGAATGGTAAAGGAGGTGTACACCATGCACATGGTCATCACCGAAAACATCCGGCTCAGGCAGAGCAGAAGCACCACCTGCCAAAGGCTGATGCGGGAATCTTGATTCAAGGCGGGTCACTCCTTGTGGGATTCGGTTTTGGGGGGATTACTGCCGTAAAGATGGTTGATGGTGATATGGTGGCGGGAAAGCCACTTGGTGTTTTTCCGCACAAACGTATCCCCCAGGGAAGTGGCGTTTAAAGGAGAAATGGGGCTGAGGTAAGGCACTCCCCCGTTTTGCATGGATGCGGCGTTCACCGCCACCGCCGCAATGGCCAGGCTGATGCCGTACAGCCCGGAGGTGCCGCCGATGACGATCAGCAGAAACCGCAACAGGCTCACTGGCTGATGGAGGTTGGGCACCACGAAAGAAGAAATGGCGGTCAAGGCCACCACCAGCACCATGGGGGTGCCGATGAGACCGGCGGACACCGCCACATCCCCAATCACCAGCGCTCCCACAATAGAGACGGCGTGGCCGATGGCCTTGGGCAGCCGCAGCCCGGCCTCCCGCATTATCTCATAGAGGAAGTGGATCACCAGCGCCTCCACCATCAGGGAAAAAGGGGTGGTTTCTTCCGCCGCCACAATGCTAAACAGCAGGGCGTGGGGCACTAGTTCCTGGTGGAAGGTTCCGATGGCCACATAAAGTCCCGGCAGCAGCACCGCCAGCCCAAAAGCCAGGTATTTGATCAGCCGCATTAAGGTGGCGTAATAGGGCTTGGAGCAGTAGTCGTCCATGGTTTGGAAGTTTTCACTGAACAGGTAAGGGACAATCAGCACAAAAGGGTTGCCGTCCACCAGCACCCCAATCCGGCCCTCATCCAGCTTGGCGCAGAGGGTGTCGGGACGCTCGGTCTGGCCCACATTGGGGAACAGATGGAATCCTTTCGGCTCCAAAAAGTATTGGAGATAGCCGCTGTTTAACACCTGGCGCAGCTTCACCTTTTTCAGCTTTTGGCGCACCTGCTCCAGCAGGGCGGGGTCGGCGGCGTCCTCCAGCCAAATCAAGCAGTATTCGGTGCGGGAAACGGTGCCGCACTCCTGCATCTCCATCCTCAGCTGGTCCGACTTGATGCGCCGCTGAATCAGGGACATATTCACTCGGATAGGCTCGGTAAAGGCTTCCTTGCTCCCCCGCTCATTGATCTCGTTGTCCGGCTGGGAAATGCTGCGGTAAGCAAAGCCGGGCATGGTCATAGCAATGGCGATGGGGTACCCGTCAATCAATAAAATCAGGTTGCCGTTGCCCATCTGCATCAGCACCTTGGAAAAGGTGGTCAGCTCAAACAGCTGGTTGGCAAACAAACTCCCCTGACAGACAAATTGGGCGATGTCCTGGGGGGTGGCGTACATACATTCATATTTCCGATCCAGGGCGGCGATCAGCTTATTGTGCTGGTCCACGGCAATCATCCCTTCCCCGCCTACGGTGGCGATGTCCACTCCCCCTACCGTCAGCTGACGGATGGCCAGGGCGGCGGAATTGCCGGTGTACTTCTTTAAGGCGTTTAAGTTTTCTGTCAGGGACACGGTAATGTGTTTGGGCAGCTGGTTTTTTGGCATAAATTCTCCTCCTTTGCTTCATACTAGCGAAGAACAAATTCTTCCGTTTTCGTTTGTTATGGTTGCCGCCGGGGAGGGGTTTTATGCTTACGGTTTTGATTCGTTCGGTGGTGCTTTATCTGTGCATCATGCTTTTTATGCGTTTGATGGGCAAACGCCAATTAGGGGAACTACAGCCGGCGGAACTGGTGATTTCGGTGCTGATCTCCAACATCGTCTCCCTGCCGGTGGAGGACCCCAACGTCCCGCTGCTCATGGGCATCATCCCGGTGGCGATGCTGGTGGGGCTGGAACTCATTGTCAGCGTACTGAGTCTGCGGTTCCGAAGCATCCGCACACTGATGGGAGGAAACCCGGTGGTGATTATCCACAACGGGGTCATCGACCAGGGGGCGCTGAAAACCCTGCGGTTTTCCATCGACGACTTAATGGAAAGCCTGCGCAGCCAGGGCATCTTCGACCTGAGCCAGATCCAATACGCCATTGTGGAAACCAACGGCACCGTTTCCATCCTGCCTTACGAAAAGGACTCTCCCGCCACCCCCACCCAGTTAAAGCTCACCCTAGCGCCCCGGGAAGTACCGGTGGTGGTCATCAGCGACGGGATGGTGCTGGAGGACGGACTTCGAGGGGCATCTATGAGCCGGAAGCAGTTGAACAGAATTCTGGAGAAGGAACAGGTTTCCGTACGGGATGTATTTCTTTTCAGCGCCGACAAAAGTCACCGATATACCCTGATTCAAAAGGAGAATAAGAAATGAAGCGTTTGGTTGCCATTTTAGTAATCATTCTGATTTTGATTGTGCTGGGGCTGCTCTCTATTTGGCGGCTGAGCCAGGATATGGATGTTTACGTCTCCCGAATCGACACTATCCAGCAATCGGTGGAGCAGGAAAACCCGGATCTTTCCCTAATTGCCCAAACCAGACAGGACTGGGAGAACGAAATGCAGCTGCTCACCTTATTTCTCTACCACTCCGCTTTGGACGAAATGGCGGAAAAGTGGCTGGAAGTGGAACTGTTCTGCCGGGAAGGGAATTACTCCGCCGCCCACAACACCCTATCCCTTCTAAGACAAGATTGGGAGCAGCTTTATTTCCAGGAACTTCCCATCCCACAGAATATTTTATAGGGAAAGCTGTCCTAAATTCGGAAAATTCAAAAATATTCTTTGGTTTTCCTTGCCTTTTTCCTAAGAATCTTGTATACTTGGCTTATCTTTATTTTGTTTTTCAAAAAAGGAGAAAAGGAACATGGAAGAAAAAAAGCGAAGTACCTTTACCGGCAAAATTGGCTTTGTGCTGGCAGCGGCCGGGTCCGCCATTGGGCTGGGCAACCTTTGGCGGTTCCCTTATTTAGCGGCGAAGTATGGCGGCGGCACCTTTTTGCTGGTTTACATTATCCTTGCCCTGACCTTCGGCTTTGCCCTGATGGTGGCGGAAATCGCCATCGGTCGAAAAACCGGTCTCAGCGCCATCGGCGCCTTCAAAAAACTGAACAAAAAATGGGCCTTTTTGGGGGTGCTCACCTCCTTGGTGCCTATGATCATCTTCCCCTATTACAGCGTCATCGGCGGATGGGTCACCAAATACATCGCCCAATACGCCACCGGCGGCGCCGCCCAAGCGGCGGATCCCAATTTCTTTAACCAGTATATCTCCCAGCCGGTGGAACCCATCTTTTGGTTTGTGCTGTTTATCGGCATCACCTTTCTCATCGTGCTGCTGGGAGTGGAAAAAGGGGTGGAAAAAGCCAGCAAATTCATGATGCCGGTGCTGGCAGTGCTTTCGGTGATTATCGCCATCTTTACCGTCACCATGCCCGGTTCTCTGGATGGGGTGCTTTACTACATTACCCCGGACTTTTCCAACTTTTCCGGCACCACCATTCTGGCCGCCGTGGGGCAGCTGTTCTACTCCATGTCTTTAGCCATGGGCATTATGATCACCTACGGCTCCTATATGAAAAAGGACGTCCACATTGAATCCTCGGTGCATCAAATCGAGCTGTGCGACACCGGTTTTGCCCTGATTGCCGGGCTGATGATTGTGCCGGCCTTTTACGTCTTTTCCGGCGGAAACGCCTCGGAGATGAATGCGGGACCAGGACTGATGTTCCAAACCCTGCCCCAGGTATTCGAGCGGATGAGCGGGGGCATCCCCTGGCTGAGCAACGTCATTGGGTGCATCTTCTTTATCCTGGTGTTCTTTGCGGCGCTGACCTCCAGCATCTCCCTGATGGAAACCATCGTTTCCATCCTCTGCGACAAGCTGAAACTCACCCGCTTGAAAGCCTGCTTATTGGTGGGGATTGGAGCGCTGCTCATCGGCCTTCCCTCCTGCCTGGGATTCAGCATCTGGAGCGGGGTCACCTTCCTGGGGAGCATGACCATCCTGGACTTTTTCGATTTCCTCAGCAATTCGGTGCTGATGCCCATTGTGGCCTTTTTGACCTGCATCTTTGTGGGATACGTCATCGGGGCTAAGTCCATTTCGGAAGAAGTGGGGTTAAACGGTAAATTTAAGATGGAAAAACTGTTTACTGTCATGATCAAGTATATCGCCCCTATCTGCCTGGTGGCCATTCTGGTGTCCTCGGTGCTGGACGGACTGGGAATCTTCGATATTTAACCTTTTTCGACAACAATTTCCTATGGGCTCTTCCTTCAACGCCTGCGGTTTTAAAAACCGTGGGCGTTTTTTGCACCATCCATCCAAAATTCACAGTACCTTCCGCTGGATTTCTTGACAAACGAAAACGAAAAAGGTATACTAATGTATCGCACAGGAAAGGAGGTGTGTGCCATGGAAAACACCAAGACCATTGCGGTAAACCGGAAAGCTAGACACGATTACTTTGTACTGGAATCTCTGGAAACCGGCATCGAACTGACCGGCACCGAGGTCAAGTCCATCCGCAAGGGACAGGTGAATCTCAAGGACAGCTGGTGTTCCATCGACAAAGGAGAGCTTTATGTCAAAGGCATGCACATCTCCCCCTACGAACAAGGCAACATCTTCAACCGGGACCCTTTCCGGGTGCGGAAGCTGCTGGCACACCGCAAGGAAATCGACCGGCTGTACGGGCGGTTAAAGCAGGAAGGCATCTCCCTGATTCCCCTTTCCCTCTACTTTAAGGGCAGCCGGGTGAAGGTGCAGCTGGGACTGTGCAAAGGCAAAAAGCTCTATGACAAACGCCAGGACATGGCCAAGCGGGACGCCAAACGGGAAATCGACCGGGCCATGAAAGAGAAAAACCGGTAAGGTCATAAGCAAAACATGGGGGCGTAAAGGTTTCGACGGGGACCGTGCAGCTCTGTAAGCGGGCCGTGTGGGTGAAAACACGTTAATCGTCACACCTAAATATAAACGCTAACAAGAATACTAGTCGTTTTGAACTCTGCGCAGCGTAATTAAATTACGCTGTCCGCTGCGGCAGATCGCCGCGCTCTGACGCAGTGCTAACTTAAGCGGTGGACTTGTTCGGCGTTTGCCTCGGCGCCGAAGAGGTTTTATGAGGCTGGCTTCCGGTAAAGGCTGACTGTTGCCGCTGCCGGAAGGAGAGAAAGAACAGTCTACGCTCGTAGAAAGCAGAGGGAATCGATTTTCGGACAGGGGTTCGATTCCCCTCGCCTCCACCAGATGGACATTACACGAACACCTACTTTTTCAAAGGCGGCTTTGCCGTAAAGGTGTGGCTGTGATGTCAAAACAGAACCCGAGGGCCAAGGTACATAGTACCTTGGCCCTCGGGTTTTTTGTATGCTTATGCCTTATTTGGATAAAAAATCGTGCTGAAATAATTATTCAAAGTTTGATACAAGGAAGAATTTAAAAGTGTGCCTTTGCGGTGTAAAACGGTCGTTGTAGTATATGAAACCAAGGAGGCTATTTTATTTGTAATCTTGCAAAAAGTAATTTTCAAGCTATTGACAAATTTATTGTCAATGGCTATTATGTATACAAATAGGAGGTGCGAATATGGAAGAAATAATTCGTATGCAAGACAATCTACTTTTAATTCGACGCACCGTTGGTTGGACAGCTGGGGAGTTTGGTGAAAAAATCGGTGTTACTCGCCAGACCATCAACAATATTGAAAGTGGTCGCAATAAACTAACCAAAACACAGTATATTGCCATGAGAAGTGTTCTTGATGCTGAAATGATTCAGAAGCCAGAAGACACTGAAATGCTGAAAGTCCTTCTGGATGTGCTTGTGGATCACCCGGAAAACTACAGTGAAGACCACAGAAATGAACTCTTGGCGAAAGCAAACATGATGGCTCCTTCCATCCTTGCAGGCACTACTACCCGTGCGGATGTGTCTAAGGAATGGATGAAAGCAGCCGGTGCTGTAGTTGGTGCCGGTGTTCTTATGGGGCCTCTCGGAATCGGCGCGGGCATTGCCGCCGTAAATGTGTGGCTTGCTAAATCAATCGCCGATGGAAAAAAGAAATCGAAAAAGGCCAAGGAGTAATTTTATGGGCGGATATGTAAAAAAGAAAAAGGATATGGTCTTTCAGAGCGTGGACTCCCTTCAGCAGATCGTAAATGTTGTAAATGAGGCTGCCGCAGCTGTGAACGACTCTAAACGAACAATCAAGGAAAGTGCAATCCCCGAAGTCCTCGCAGGTGCCCTCGGCGCCGGAATTGGCGGTGTAGGCTCCTTTGCTGCCCTCTATGGTCTCGGTGTTGTTGGTTTATCCGCTGCAGGAATAACCTCTGGACTGGCAGCTGCTGGTGCTGTGGTCGGCGGAGGTATGGTAGCTGGTATATTTGTTTTGGCCGCCCCTATCGCAGCGTTAGCAGCAGGAGGTGTTGGAGTTGCCTCCCACCTTAAAAACAAGCAGTTACGCCAGGAGAAGGAACGCCTTTATAAAGAAGTTCTTGCTCGTCATGAAGCGATTATCAAGGCATTAAAAGATGAAGCAGATGCTACACAGGATCGTCTGGATTATTTGCAGAGTTTGAATATACTACTCCAGCAAGCTGTGAAGGATTTGAGCCACGATCTGGGTGTTGCATAAGGGAGGTTTTCTATGGGAAGCCGAATCAAATTGCAAAACATAGGCTTTACCAAGGTCGGAGATGACGTAGGCCATTTAGTTAAGGATGTAGTGAAATTCGTCGGAAACCACAAGGAAAAGTTTCTTGGTGCTGGTTTGCTTTTGGTAGTTGCTGATAACATCAGAGTGCGTTTTGGTCGCAGAAAGGATCAGAAAGCCTTTGAGGAGAGTTCCATTAAGCAGCAAAAGGTCGTACGTAAACACGAGGCGGAAATTAATGCACTACGGGAAGAGAGTGAACAAGCCCATGAGGTCAATAAGCGCATCGGCCAGCTTGAGCAAATTGTAAGGAATATCATTGACGGAGGTGGCAGTGAGTGAGCAAGTTTAAATACACAGAATTTGAAAAACAGATGAATTCTGTTCTGAAGTATCAAGACGAAGCGCTTGCAGACATCCACTTTCCATCCTCAGATGAGACAGATGCTACAATTGTGCGCACAGAGACTTTGCTTCGGAGCCTTGGGTATCAGCCAGAAACACTTAAAGAGATGGTGCCCATACCGCAACCCAAAAAGGTTATGGTTGTTCCTACTTGGGAAGAACTGTGTACCGAGGCGGAGAGATACATTGGTACGGACTGTGAATTGGAGTCAATTTTCACAGAGGATGAACTGCAGAGTAATGAACTTGCTATCCACCAGCTTAATGAAGAATTCAACGCTGTCCATCGCCTGGATGCCTTTGATGTCAGTATAGCCGCTCTTGCCGGATTGGTTGGTGCTACTGTAGATATTTTGCTTGTTGGAATACCCACAAAAACTCCAGAGGGGTTGAAGGGAGGGCCACTTGCAAACTATATACGGGACTATTTTGATAAAAAGTTCCCTGAAGAAGAAATGCAAAAACTCGCAAACTCGAAGATCAGCAAGGTTCCGTATGACGCCCAGGATAACCGGCACACCACCATCCGAGTAGAGGGACTCTCTGCCTACTATCACAGACTTCTCCAGTTGGGACATGACCCTCTTTTGGGATTTATATTTGGCATTGTAGATATTCTAGCTGGTAGAATGACGACCATCGACAAGGCCGGAAATATTGTATCCCAAGTGATGAAAAACTATGCTGAACGCAAAGAATCCGACATCTTTGCAGCCTTAGCAAAACAGGTTATCCACTTCAAGTCGGATGTTACAACATCGATGGGATTGCCAGTACCTTTGATGAGCCTATTTAATCTTCTTCAGTTCGGTAGCATTGGGGAAGAAGAACAGACCATTGCTGAAATTGTTCAGGGTATGTACTATGAGGGATACGATTTCATACACTTTTGCTCCATGTCAATCCCTGCAATGATCGTGGAAGTCATTGTTCGTTTAGGGTATGCCATCAAGCGAATCAAGGAAGGCCACGCGGTAAAGGACTCCATTCCACTGTCTCTAAATAGAGAGAAGCATCCCAAGTTGGCAACAATGCTGTTTATTGCTCACACCGGAGCAACTGCCGCAAATGTTGGCAAAATCTATTTCGCTCAAAACCCTGTTGCAATTAACTATCCTCAGTGGATTGCTTTTGCTAAATACTCGTACAGCCAACTCAAGTGGGTTTTACTTGAAAAGCCGACGCTGCGGGATGCGTATGTAAGAGGAAAAATCAACGAGGAACTGGATGCGGTGCTTGCTGAAGTGAATACAACTTTTGATAGTTTTGCTGAAGACTACATCGTAGTTTTCAATTGAGATGAGGCGAGGTATCTTTGCGTCTGTGAGGTTATGTTTGAGTCGCCGGATAGCTAATTGCGTACAATTCAAAAGAAGACCACACAGCAGATTTCTCTGTCTGCTGTGTGGCCTTCTTTGTGTTTGGAACTGTTCAGGAACATCACCTAAAAGTCATTGATGGGGCCAATAATCTGTAAGTGAACGCCCTGAAATAGGGGATTCTCATACTATCTTTGAACTTTACATCACTCCCAGATTTGATTAGGATACTTCTTCAGCCATTCCTCCAGTTCCTTTTGCCCCTGCTCACTGGCATAGAATTTCTGGATTTCAGGCACAAGGAATCGGGCGAAGGAATCAATTATGGACTGTGGCAATTCGATCTCATATGGATTTTGACGTTTTTCCTGGCTGGCCATAGTGTATTGCCCCAACAGCAAAACCTTTCCGGCTCAACTCAGTCCATCTCACACTCCTTCCCGGCGATACACAGCTGCCAAAGATTGTTCCCATGTACAGAAGGAGAACAGATCATTTTAAAACCTGAGAAATTTCTCATAGAGCTCCTTTCCCATCCCTTCTCTTCCGGAGTTTTCACCGGAAAAGCCCTCACAAAATAGCTCGGATAAGAAGGGAATGAATCGAATTAAACTGGGTATATTTATCTTTTTCTTTTTATCTACCGTCCGGTTTTCGCACTTCAAGAAAGCGGATTACTGTACTTGTCGAATTCATTATTCAGACTTCCGGCGTTCCGTAACCGGATTTCTTGAAGTCGGTGTTCGAAACCGCTTCATAGTGTTTTGGGTAGATACGGTTGGGTTTTCCACACCCCTGTTTTTTGATGGATATAAGATCTACATATTGCAGCTCCCGCAGCGTGTCCACCGCTTTTTGACGGCCACAGTGCAGCAGCTCGCACACCTCGTTGATGGGGTAATACAGATAAATTTTGCCATAATCGTCGGCCCATCCGTTTTTGCGGGACAAATCCGTTCGACGCAGGATCATCGCATACAACAGTTTGGCTTCGCTTGACAAGGAGCAAAAACTTGGTGCCTCAAACAGAAAATTGGGCAGTCGTATAAAACTTTGGGCTGGCGGCTTCTGATGAATGTAAAAGGGTTTTGTAGACATGACAGGTACCTCCATACGGACAATTAGAATGTGATTTCTGAGCGATAAGGGGTATTGCCATTCACCTCCATGATTGCCAGGCTGGAAACCGAGCATATATTCGGTTTTTGGAAGCTCTATTTGTCCGTATTCGACCTCCGTTTCCTGTCACTTGCTGTTTTCTGACGGCGGTGTACCTTGCGGGCACAATCGGGACAATACTTGGCGCGGTTGGACTTTGCCAGGAACGGCGCACCACATTCTGCGCATCGCTTCAATCCTTTGGGACTGGTGATTTCAGCTTGTAAAGCTGGAGCACCCGGCAGAACCCAATCCCGGAACCAGGTGCAGCACAGAGAATAAGAGATGCTCTGTACACAGACACAAGGCTCGCCATCTTACAGTGCGATACAGTTGCCGCCGTCATAATTACAGCAGGATTTTCGAATCAGCGCATTGGCTTTTCTCCTTTGCTTGGGTGTCATTTGAATTGACAAATTGTTTTTCCTCCCAGCTTTGTGGTTGCAGCTTATGCAGATATTTTTCCAATCTGGACTATAGTCAATAAAGTGGACAAGTGAAATTAGCGAAATAGCGGTCTTCCATTTGATTTGGAGAAAGGTCA
>PPYE01107247.1_pt1 | contig 17328 bp, 10 predicted proteins | sample 1559881 | NCBI WGS metagenome assembly PPYE01 (sample SAMN08240022, study PRJNA423297) | Human gut metagenome, whole genome shotgun sequencing project. | reverse complement strand
AGCAGGAACAACGTATGATGGCGGAATTTCTGTACTTGAAACTATGAGTTTTAAATCTGGTTCAGCTAGTTTAGATGGGGTAAAGTATACAGGATGTGTACAGGGAGATAATTCGCCTAACCCGAACAAAGGAAAAATTCCTACCAGTGGTGCTGCAGTAAAACTGGAGGCGGAAAAAGATGGCAGAATCAAAGTTGTATTTAAAGCAAAAGGCAAAGATATTTATTTTTTGCAGGATGTAGATGGCAAGCCCCAAGGGATTGAGACCTTTAAGGCGGGAGCAGACCTAATTGCCAAAACTTATGAGGTGGAAAAAGGGGGCACTTATTATTTATATGCAAGTGGTAGTAAGATTATGATCTATGCTCTGACCGTAGATTACAGATCTTCCGTAAGCTGGGATGACATAGCAGCTCCCGTTCTGGGAACACCTTTTGTCAAGGACGGAACCATCACCGTTCCGTACACTGCACAGATCGGTGGAATCTATGCAAAATCTTTGGAAGTGACGATGTATGATGCTGATGGTAATGCGGTGGAGACAAAATCCGTTACTGCACAGGGAACCTCTGGAAATGCAGAGTTCCAGCCTACAGCGTCCGGCACTTACAGCTTTGAAGCAAAACTGATAGGAGAAGGCGAGAATACAAAAGCAAGTAATAAGACAACATCAATAGAATTTGTATTACCTATGGCAACGCCGAAGGGCTTAAATGCTGAGAATAAGGGACACGGCAATGTGAAACTGACCTGGCAGGCAGTTGCCGAAGCAGAGAGCTACAAGGTATCTGTGGACGGCACGGTTGTTGAAGAAGGAGTGACTGCATTGGCTCAGACGATCAAAGGATTGACGGTAGGTCAGGAATATACATTTCAGGTAGCTGCAGTCAGAGGAGAAAATGTATCCACTCCGGCGGAAGTAAAACTGACAATCACTGAAGATGCAGTGAAGACCTGGAATTTTGCAGCATTTGGTCAGGGCGTTGACAACAAAACAGCGAATAACGGTTATAGTGGAAGCCTGGATACAGGTGATTTGAAGATCTGGGAGAAGAACAGCAAAGGAAAGCTGGTAGCAGCTTCAACGGATGGTCTGGCATTCTACTACACCACGATTGATCCGGCAACAGAGAACTTTACGTTATCTGCAGATATTACGGTGGACGAATGGACATACACCAACGGACAGGAAGGCTTTGGCCTTATGGCAGCTGACCGTGTGGGTGAGAATGGAGATTCCGGTATTTTCTGGAACAATTCCTATATGCTGAGTGCTACAAAGGTGGAATATCTCTGGGATGCCACAGAAGGCAAGGTATCTGATGCCGGAGACAAATACACCATGAAACTTGGTATCGGTTCCCAGGAAAAAATAGGTGTAACACCGGAAAATATGAACGACAGTCCTACAGATCAGGGCTTCCGGTCTACCATGACTACTCTGGAGACCAGTGCTGCAAACAGCGGAAACGGCGCGGGAACTTATAACATAGTAGGCAAATATACCAATTCTGCAGAAGCTGTGAAGGATATTACGGATCTGAACGTGCAGACCACTTTCCACATGATTTTGCAGAGAAACAATACCGGTTATTTCCTGAGCTATACCAATGTGGAAACCGGTGAGACCGTAACCAATAAATACTATCACGGCAAAGACGGAGACGAACTGACCAGATTGGATGCAGAGAACATCTATGTAGGTTTCTTCGCTTCCAGAACTGCAACCATCAGCGTTGCCAATGCAGTGCTGACAACAATCGATCCGGCCAAAGATGCTCCGGCAGAATCCAGACCGGTCACTTATGTAACACCGAATTATACGATTGATTCTGCTTCTGTAGCCAACAGTGCGGATTACGAACTGGTATATTACGGCAATGCGGACGGAACATTGAAAATTACCAACAGTGACAATGAAACCGTATTGTCAGATGCGGGTGTAAAGGCAAATACCAAGGTATATACCCATACGACACTGAAAAGCGGAAGCAACGTTTTCCATGTAGAGTTTACCCCGAATGCGGATTACAGACCTTCAGAGTATTCTCTGTTGAGTAGCTATGATACAGTAACATTTGACTTTACAGTAAATTATAATGTAAAGGGTAGAACGGTTATTTATGCTGCTCCTGAGGGAAGAAGTACGGGAAGCGGTACCAACAGTGATCCTGTGGATATTTATACCGCAGTGAAGAGCGTGGCTCCGGGCCAGATGATCGTGTTGAAGGGCGGTACTTATGCACTGGATAAGACGGTGACGATAGACAGAGGTGTCAGTGGAACTACAGATGCCAGAATCTATATGATTGCCGATCCGGACAGCACTTCTCGTCCGGTACTGAATTTCCAGAGAAAATGTGCAGGTATGATCCTGGCAGGTGATTACTGGTATTTCCAGGGATTTGATGTAACAGGTTCTGCTAATTCCCTCAAGGGTATTCAGGTATCCGGCAGTCACAATACACTGGATGATATTATGGCATATAGAAATGGCAATACTGGTATTCAGATCAGCCGTTACAAGAGCACAGACGGAAGAAGCGACTGGCCTTCCTATAACCTGATCCTGAACTGTACTTCATATCTGAACGCAGATGCGGGATATGAGGATGCAGACGGATTTGCAGCTAAGCTGACGATTGGTGAGGGTAATGTATTTGATGGATGTATTGCAGCATACAATGCCGATGACGGTTGGGATCTGTTCGCCAAGATAGAGACCGGAGCTATCGGTCAGGTGGTCATTCAGAACTGCGTGGCATTCAAGAACGGTTATGTACTGGATGAGAACGGACAGGAAGTAGATGCCGGTAACGGTAACGGTTTTAAGATGGGTGGTTCCAGCATCAGCGGACATCATATTTTGCGCAACAGTGTATCATTCGGCAATAAGGCAAAGGGTATTGATTCCAACAGCTGTCCGGATATTGAGGCATATTCTTCTACCAGTTATAACAATGAGTCCTTTAACGTGGCATTCTATACAAATGACGCAAAGAATACTGCATTTATGGCAAAAGGAATCCTGTCCTTTAAGGATAGCAGCAATGCAGCAGGGCAGACGGTTACAGAACAGTTCAAACCGAAAGGAACTCAGGAGACCAGTGCCTACGAAAATGCAATGAACTATTATTGGAGAGGCGAAAACTCTACCAACAGTGAAGGAATAGCAGCTACAGCAGAATGGTTCCAGAACATGGATATGAACAGTGCAATCCACGGAGGCATTCGCAGAAATACGGACGGTACCATCAATATGAACGGTTTCCTGGCAGTGACTTCCGCAGTACCGGAAGGTGTTGGAGCCAGAATGACCGGAACCCCTTCTGCTGTATTTACGGTAGCGGCAGATGTGGTGAACAACGATGATGACGATGACGATGATGATGACAACAGCGGTTCCTCTGCAGCACCTGCAGTAGACTGGACGGATGTAAGCAACTCTGTACAGGATAAGGTGGCAGAGATGATGAAAAATCCTGCTATTGCAAGTGTCAACATGAACTTTGTATGCAGCGGTGAAGTCAAGGTGCCTCAGAATGTACTGAATACCATTAAAGGTACGAAGCTGACGGTGGCATTCCACAGCGGAAACGGTGTGGCACTGAGCATCAGTGGACAGGATCTGAAGAATAAAGATCTGTCAAAGATTCAGAATATTGATCTGACAGTAGACCAGACGAGCAACACAATCCCGGCAAATGTGGTATCCGCAAAGTCCGGAACCGTGAACAGACAGCTGGGTATCAGAGATACCGGCAGCTTCGGAGTGAATGTCAACATTCATGTAAATGTAGGCAAGGACAATTCCGGCAAGAGTGCAAACCTGTATCGCTATAATACAGAGAAGGGACGCCTGGAGTATTGCGGATCCTTTACCATAACTTCCACCGGACAGTCCATGTTCGCATTGAAGCGCGGCGGCAATTATCTGGTAACTGTTACTGACCGCAGACCTTCCGAGAGCATCTGGTATACAGAGGGCGGTTATACGGTAAAGAGTGGTGATACGCTTTCCAGGATCGCTAAGAGAAATCACATGACTCTGGCACAGTTGCTTCGCAGAAATGTACAGATTACAAACCAGAATGTGATCAGAGTTGGTCAGAAACTGAATCTGGAATGATCGTAAAAACTGTAAGAGATAGAGAAAAAGGACAAGACGGGAAACTGAAAAACGAGAAAAACGGATGGCTTGGGAGGGCCATCCGTTTTTTTGTGTATATGATGAGTCAGCCTACTCGATTGGAAATATTTTATTGCACCTGATTGGGGCTCTTCTTTCCACTTTCGAAATCCAGAGCATTCTGCAAGGTAGTCTCTGCAATGGCTTCCAGTGCTTCTTTTGTGAAAAATCCCTGATGGGATGTGATCATGACATTGGGGAAGGACAAAAGCCTTGCGGTGGTAGAATGCTCCAGAATCTCATCGGAACGATCCTCGAAGACGTTTTTCGTCTCTTCTTCATAGACATCCAGACCGACCCCGGCGAACTTGTGCAGGCGGATGCCCTCGATAAGATCCTCGGTCTTGACCAGAGCACCCCGGGAAGTGTTTACCAGAATGACGCCATCCTTCATTTTCTTGATGGTGTCAAGCTGGATCAGGTGGTAGGTGGAATCCATCAGCGGGCAGTGAAGGGAGATCAGATCACTTTGCGCCAGTAATTCGTCTAAGGTCACATAGGTGACGAAATCTTTCAGATCCGGGTTCTCGTAGACATCGTAGGCGATGACTTTCATGCCGAAACCGTTACAGATCCGGCACATAGCTGCACCGATCCGGCCGGTTCCGATGATTCCGGCAATCTTACCATAGAAATTGAAGCCCATGAGTCCTGCGAGGCTGAAATCATTTTCCCGGACCTTGTTATAGGCTTTGTATAAGCGGCGGTTGCAGGCCAGAGCCAGAGCCATGGCATGCTCTGCGACAGCTTCCGGAGAATAACCGGGGACACGCATGACACATATGTCATATGCAGCTGCCTTTTCCAGATCCACGTTGTTGTATCCTGCGCAACGCAGCAGGACCAGGCGGACACCTTTTTCGTGGAGAATTTTTAATGTGGCTTCGCTCACATTGGAGCTGACGAAAGCACAGACGGCATCGAAGCCGTCAGCCAGAGCAGCAGTACGGGGATCCAGATCCGACCGGATGTAATCAATCTGGATGCCGGGAAATTTTTTCAGAGTTGCCTCGAAAGATTCTTTATCATAGCTTTTGGTATCATAAAATAATATTTTCATAACAGTCCTCCTCGGGTTGATTTTTATAGTATGTGTATTCTTATTTTTAATCATACTTAGATTTGGCTTTACTATAGCTCAAAATATGGGAATTGTCTATCATATTTAAAAAGTGAAATCGAGAAAAATTATAAAAATGATGCAGATATGATGCAATCGGCAGATATACTGGCATCAGGAGGCGAGGATTATGAAAAAAATATTTTTTGCAGCAGTATTTGCGGGAGCACTGTTAGGTTTTACATCCTGCGGAAACCGGGAGATGGTGACGGATCCGGAGATGGAGACAGTTATAGACAGCATCAAGGAGACACAGAGCGGTCAGACGACGGAAGAGACGATGGCCGGGACTGAGGAGACTGCGGAAGTGTCCACACAGACGGAACCGACAGAAGGCCAGAGTGAAATACGGGGAAGTGAATGGGTGCAGTTTACCACAGAGGATCACGAGGGTAGCAGTGATCCCGAAGACAAGACCAGAAGTTATACCTATTACTATCCAACAGTTACAGTGACGATTCCGGGCAATGAGACGGTGCAGATGAAGATTCAGAAAGAGCTGGATGAATATGTAGACAGTTTTGTAGAAGGAATCGAGAACGGGGAGTTTGGTACACTTTATGAGGATATGCCGGTGTATGAGCAGAGCTATGAGGATCTTACTTTCCGTGTGATCCGCGCGGATGATAAGGTGATCAGCCTGTCGTGGGGGCTGGAAGGGTATGATCAGGGGGCTCATGGATGGTATACTTTGTACTATATGAACTATTATACGCAGACCGGAGAGAGAATTACTTTTGACAGTCTGGGGAGCGGATTCCGCGACAAAGCACTGGAACTGGTGACAGCAAAGGCAGCGGAAATGCAGGCAAAGGAGGACTGCTTCTTTAACGATTACGAGAAGAGTATCAAACTGGTGGTGTTGGATGGTACGGAAGATTTGAATGCTATCTATCAGGAAATTTATGGGCCGGACATTGCAGGTACGGATAATGGCCCCGCAGACCCTACATTCTACATTACAGAGGATGGCTTTGTATTTGAATCCGGCCAGTATGTATTACAGTCCTATGCAGTTGGAATTGTTGACTTTGAGATTCCGGCAGCAGACTTCGGGGATGATCTCACAGCAGATATTTTTTAATGGAGTACAGGATGCTGGCGGGTATATTTGCAAAATATAGGACTTTACATGGGCGGGCACCGTGTATATAATAAGAACATCGGGAATGAGGTTCTCCCGGAAGCACAGGCTTCGAACCGCCGGAATTTGAACATATGAATTCGATTTGGCTGATGACTTCTGCAGAATATGCAGGGGACACCAGCCTTTTTGTTAGAATTCAAAATGTCCTGCTGCGAGAAAACGGAGGAATTTTTATACTTACATCACTGGGACTGATCTTTTTACTGGGATTACTCATGGCGGCGGTCTGCCAGAGGATTCACCTGCCCCGTATTATCGGAATGCTGCTTACGGGTATTATTCTGGGGCCTTATGTGTTGGATCTGCTGGATGTGTCAATCCTGAATATCTCATCGGAACTGCGGCAGATCGCGCTGATCATCATTTTATTAAAGGCCGGATTATCATTGGATCTGAAGGATCTGAAAAAAGTGGGCCGCTCCGCAGTCATGCTGGCTTGTGTTCCTGCCACTTGCGAACTGTTGGCTTTTGTGATATTTGCACCCATGATCCTTAACATCAGCAGAGTGGATGCAGCGGTCATGGGAGCAGTTCTGGCAGCAGTGTCACCTGCGGTTGTGGTGCCGCGGATGGTACATCTTATGGAAAGTGGCTATGGTACGGAGAAAAGCATTCCGCAGATGATTCTGGCTGGGGCATCCTGTGATGACATCTATGTCATAGTATTGTTTTCCACTTTTGTTGGAATGGCACAGGGTGGACAGGTCAATGCCCTGGATTTTGTGAATATCCCGGTATCGATCCTGACGGGTGCGTTGTTCGGTGCATTGGTGGGTTGGCTGCTGGGGCAGCTTTTTGAACTGTTGTACCGAAAGGGCAGTTATGTGCGCAACAGCATGAAAGTTATTATCATCATGGGGGTATCTTTCTTATTAATGGCGCTGGAAACGCTGTTAAAGGGAACTGTGGCCTTTTCCGGCCTGTTGGCGGTGGTGAGCATGGCCTGCGCGCTGAAAATACGGGCACCTAGGGAAGTCACCGGCAGACTGTCTGCTAAATTCGGTAAACTGTGGCTGGCAGCGGAGGTAGTGCTGTTCGTGCTGGTGGGCGCGGCAGCGGATATCCGCTATACTATGGAAGCTGGACCGGCAGCGGTGGGGATGATCCTGCTGGCGCTGCTGTTCCGTTCCGCCGGTGTAGCACTGTGCCTGTTAGGAACGGATCTCAATAAGAAGGAGAGGACGTTTTGCGTGATAGCCTATCTGCCGAAGGCCACAGTGCAGGCTGCTATCGGCTCTGTGCCGTTATCGATGGGATTGTCCTGCGGCAAGATCGTTCTGTCCGTGGCTGTGCTGGCCATCCTTATCACAGCCCCGCTGGGAGCACTGGGAATGGATGCCACATACCGGAAGCTGCTTCAGAAAAATGGAGAAAATAATATCATTTGACAGCCATCCGACACGTGATCGAGTCCCGGAAGGAAGCCGCAAAAACGTCCACAACATCTACACCATAAGAACCGCAGGCACGCTCTCGCTCTGGCGCAGAACGTAGCGGTACATAATTGACCCCAATACGGTCAATAAGTACCGACGTCTGCTTACGGCCTGCTTGTCCTTATGGTGTAGATGTTGTAGCGCAAACTACGAATATCCAATGCAAAACCCCGGCAGCTACAATAACTGCCGGGGTTTTAAGGAGGATAGAAATCGTTTTAAACTATGTACATCAGGTTTATTAACCCATGGTAATAACTACGTTGTACTCTTCTTTGCCCTTTTCGTAAGGAATGATGTGTCCGTCAACAGCCTTGCCGTCCACGGTCATGGATACCACGCCCTTCTCCACATTCTGCGGGTTTTTCACCTGAATGTGATAGGTGCCCTCCCGGAACTTACGGGTGATGGAGAAATCACCGAAGCCCTTGGGAATACAAGGATCTACGGACAATCCCTGATGAGTGGGATATACACCCAGTATGTATTGGGAGATATTTACGAAAGTCCATGCAGCAGTACCGGTCAGCCAGCTGTTCTTTGCCTCGCCGTAGAATTTTGCATCCTTACCGGCTACCATCTGGGAATATACATAAGGCTCGGTACGATGGATCTCACTGATATCCTCAATGTATGCGGGACAGGTCTTACGGTAGATCTCGAAAGCTCTGTCACCTCTGCCCAGAACGGTCTCTGCGATGGATACCCAGGGATTGTTGTGGCAGAAGATACCGGCATTCTCCTTATATCCGGGGGGATAAGAGGATACTTCACCAAGTTCGAGGTGATACTCCGTGTATGCAGGTTGTAAGATCATGACACCATACTTGGTATCCAGTCTCTCTTTTACAGAATTCAATGCCTTTTCGGCAAGTCCTTCCTTCACACCGACACCGGCCAGTACGCAGAAGCCCTGAGGCTCGATGTAGATCTGACCTTCGCGGCATTCCCTGGAACCTACTTTGTGGCTGTAAGCATCGTAAGCACGTACAAACCAATCGCCGTCCCAACCATCCTTCAGGATCGCATCGTACATTGCCTGTACTTCCTTACGTGCGCGGGCTGCTTCGGTATCGTCACCCATCAGCTCGCACAGCTGAGCATATTCTTCGCCGTATTTTACGAACATACCGGCAATGAATACGGATTCTGCAACGGGTCCTTCACTGGGACCGAAGGTCTGGAAAGATTCTCCGGGATGAGCGGAGAAGCAGTTCAGGTTCAGACAGTCATTCCAGTCGGCGCGGCCGATCAGAGGCAGATTGTGAGGGCCTTTGTGGTTGATGATATAGTCTAAGGAGCGTTTTAAGTGATCCATCAGAGGAGCAGCTACGCTCATATCGTTGTCAAAAGGAACCATCTGGGTCAGGATGGAGGTATCGCCGGTCTCTCTTACATAAGCACTGGTACCTGCAATGAGCCACAGAGGATCATCATTGAAGCCACTGCCGATATCGGAGTTGCCTTTCTTGGTCAGAGGCTGGTACTGATGGTAAGCACTGCCGTCCTGGAACTGGGTGGAAGCGATATCAATGATACGCTCTCTTGCACGGTCCGGAATCAGATGTACGAAACCGAGCAGATCCTGACAGGAATCACGGAAACCCATACCACGGCCGATTCCGGATTCGTAATAGGAAGCGGAACGGGACATGTTGAAAGTAACCATACACTGATACTGGTTCCAGGTGTTGACCATACGGTTGACTTTCTCGTCAGCGGAATCTACCGTGTAGCGTGCCAGCAGCTGTTTCCAGTAAGCCTGTAATGCTGCAAAAGCCTCATCTACCTGTGCATCGGTCTGGTATTTTGCCAGCATTTCTTTGGCACGGGTCTTGTTGATCACACCGTAGGATTCCCATTTCTCGTCTTCGGGGTTCTCGATGTAGCCCAGAACGAAGATAAAGGTCTTGGTCTCACCGGCTGCCAGATCCACGTTGATCTGATGGGAAGCGATGGGAGACCAGCCGCTTGCCATGGAATTCGTGCACTTGCCGTTCTCTACAGCTTCGGGAGAATCAGCCCCCCTGTAAGCACCCAGGAAAGCATCTCTGCTGGTATCGAAACCGTCAATCTTCGTATTTACGGAATAGATCGCATAATGATTACGACGCTCACGGTACTCGGTCTTGTGATAAATGGTGGAATCCTGTACCTCGACCTCACCGGTGCTTAAGTTACGCTGGAAATTCTTCATATCATCGTCAGCGTTCCACAGACACCACTCTACATAAGAGAATACGGACAGCTTCTTGTCCTCGGAGCTACCGTTGGTCAGGGTCAGCTGGGAGATCTCGCAATTATCGTTCAGAGGAACGAAGGAGAGCACGGAAGCCTTGACACCGTTCTTGGAAGAGGTGAAGCGGCTGTAACCGATACCGTGGCGGCACTCGTAGGAGTCCAGTTCAGTCTTCGTAGGCTGCCAGCCGGGGTTCCATACGGTATCTCCGTCCTTAATGTACAGATATTTACCGTTGATGTCGGCCGGTACGTTATTATAACGATAACGGGTCAGACGCAGCAGCTTTGCATCTTTATAGAAAGTATATCCGCCGCAGGTGTTGGATATCAGACTGAAAAACTCATTGCAGCCCAGGTAGTTGATCCAGGGAAGCGGAGTCTTGGGAGTGGTGATGACATATTCCTGATGCACATCATCAAAATGACCATACTTCATAAGAAAATCTCCTTCTTTCATGTTGTTGTATGTTGAGTGTTTGTTTTTTCGCTGCGGAGTGCTTAATGTTAAGTAAACGATTAAGTGCTCCGGATTTCTGATTTGTATTATACAGAAGCAAAGGGAAAAATGCAATACGAATCTTGAAAAAGCCCGTAAAATGCGCAATGTATACAAAAACAGTGGGGAAACATGGGCAGAAGATACAAAATGAAAGAACCTTCGAAACACCGGTTTTACGAAACAAAATAATAGCAAACGTTATCGCACACTTTGCCTTTATATAGAAGAAACACAATCTATGTACAAGCCAAATGTACAAAACAGCCTATCTGAAATTGTTAATTATAGACAAAGTGGATACTTTTTTGAAAAAAACTGCAAAAAAGTATTGCAAAATGCTCAAAGATGTTATATATTAAAACTACGAAAACGATTAAGTTACAAAACAGGTCGGACGGAATGACGAAGACATGGAACAGGAGAAAGATATGGCATCACTGAAAGACATTTCCAAGATTTGTGGAGTCTCCGTTGCAACTGTCAGCAAGGCACTGAACGACCACAAGGACATTGGAGAAGAAACAAAAGCAACTATCAAAAGGGTCGCAAAGGAAATGGGATATTCCCCGAACCTTTCCGCAAGAGCTTTGAAGACGAACAGGACCTACGGCATCGGAGTCCTCTTTGCAGATGAAGCCAGAAGCGGTCTTACCCACGATTACTTTTCCAGTGTGCTGGACAGTTTCAAGAGGACGGCAGAGAAGAGCGGTTACGACATTACATTCATTAATAGCTGCAAGAACCGGCCGGATCGGATGTCCTACCTGGAACACAGTAGGTACAGAGGCTTTGACGGAGTGGTGCTCGCCTGTATTGATTTCGGAGATCCCGAAGTCATCGAACTGGTACAGAGTTCCATCCCGGTAGTCACCATTGACTACCTGTTCAACAATCGTATCGCAATCATGTCGGACAATGTTGCGGGAATGAAAGAACTGCTGGAGTACATATATAGTAGAGGACATAGGAAAATTGCTTATATTCACGGAGCAATGTCAGCGGTTACCTCGGGACGGTTGTCCAGCTTCTACCGGACGGCGGAACGTCTGGGACTGGAGATTCCGGACGAGTATATCAGAGAAGCAGCTTACAGAGACACAACAACAACCTATCGTGTGACCAATGAACTGCTGGATCTCCCGAATCCACCGACATGCATCATCTATCCGGATGACTTTGCTTCTTTCGGAGGCATCAACGCTATCAGACAGAGAGGATTACAGATCCCTGAAGATATCTCGGTAGCAGGCTATGATGGCATACAGGCAGCAAGGCAGTTGGAGCCCAGACTGACCACAGTCCAACAGGACACAGAACAGATCGGCTGCCTGGCAGCCAGAGAACTGATCAGTCTCATTGAGAGACCCAAGACCACCATCATAGAACAGGTCATCGTACCCGGGAAAGTTGCTGAAGGCAAGTCGGTGGCCAGAATTCCGACAGACAATTAATCAGGCATTTATATGGAAGCGACGCAACCGCCGACATATGAATATAAATGCAACAAACACTTACAACAAACATTCAACAAAAAATGGGAGGAAACAAACATGAAGAAAAAAGTACTTAGTGCTTTACTTACAACTGCTATGCTTGCCAGCATGCTGGTAGGTTGTGGCAGCAGCAATGAAGCTCCTGCAGCATCCACCGATGCGGCACCCGCAGCTTCCACCGAAGCTAAGACCGAGGCGCCTGCATCCACCGAGGCAGCAGAGCCTGCAGCAGCAGAGGAAGGCAAAGTCTTCAACATCTACTGCTGGAACGAGGAGTTCAAGAGCCGTCTGACAGATCATTATCCCGGATATGAAGAAGTAGACGGAACCACCGGTAAGATCGGCGACATCACTGTAAAGTGGAACATCACTCCTTCTGATGACAACGCTTATCAGAACAATCTGGATGAAACACTGTTAAAGCAGGCTGATGCAGCAGCTGATGACAAGATCGACCTGTTCCTGATTGAGGCTGACTACGCATTGAAATATGTTGATACCGACTACACAATGCCTGTTAAGGATCTGGGCATCACCGATGCAGATCTGGCTAACCAGTATCAGTACACCAAGGATGTTGTTACCGACTCCAACGGCAATCTGAAGGGTGTTTCATGGCAGGGCTGCCCCGGTGTTCTGATTTACAACCGTGAGGCTGCTAAGGCTGTTCTGGGAACCGATGATCCTGCAGAGGTTCAGAAGTCTGTATCTGATTGGGATACCTTCACCGCAACCGCTGAGAAGATGAAAGCAGCCGGTTACAACATGGTATCTTCCGTAAACGATACTTATCGTGTATACTCCAACAACGTATCCAGCAAATGGGTACAGGATGGCAAGATCGTAATCGATGACAACCTGATGAAGTGGGTTGATGACTCCAAGAAGATGGTTGACGCTAAGGAGACCGGTACCTTCGACCTGTGGTCTGATGACTGGAGCAAAGGCTTCTATCCCGATGGCAAAGTATTCTGCTACTTTGGACCCGCTTGGCTGATCAACTTCTCCATGGCAGCTGATACCGATGGATCTATCGCAAATCAGGGTGGCTGGGGCGCTACTGAAGGACCTCAGGGCTTTTTCTGGGGCGGTACTTGGATCTGCGGTGCTACCGGAACCGACAACGCTTCTCTGGTTAAGGATATCATCCTGAAGATGACCACTGATGAAGACATCATGAAAGAGATCGTTGTAGCTGATGATGATTTCGTAAACAACAAACCCGCTATGGAAGCTATGGCAGCAGATACCTCTTATCAGAGCAAGGTATTGGGCGGACAGAACCCTCTGGCTATGTTCTGCGCAGGCGCTGAGAAGATCGATCTGAGCAACCTGTCTGCATACGATCAGGGATGTAACGAAGAGTTCCAGCATGCTATGAAGAACTACTTCGATGGCAAGGCTTCTCTGGATGATGCACTGGATCTGTTCTACAAGGGTGTAGAAGAGAAGTATCCTGAGCTTACTCACTAATCCGAAATGATAGGCGAATAGCGAAACAATAAGGAATTGAGAACCGTGCCTGCCTGGCTGGTCAGGTAGGCACGGTTTTTCTCTCAAAATTCCCGGTTGGCAGAAGCTTTTTTCAGAAGAAGATAATTAAGAACAAAAAGAAGAGAGCTGCTGCGAGCCTGATCGGAAACAAAGAAAGGCACGAAAAACGTAAAGTCGCTAAGAGAGCATGACGGCAAAAGGGAGGAATCATTATGGCAAAGGTAAAACGCGGAAAGGTGGTACGCTATAATAAGTGGGGTTATATTTTCCTGATCCCCTTTGTAGTAGTGTATGTATTATTCCAGTTGATCCCGTTATTCAGGACATTTTATTACAGCTTTTTTGAAAATTATCGTTCCGGACTGACACAGATCGGACCGAATTTCATCGGATTTGGTAACTATGCAAAGCTGTTGTCCAATCCGGACCTGTGGATGTACACCAAGAATACATTGATCATGTGGGTACTGGGATTTGTACCGCAGATCATCATATCTCTGCTTCTGGGTGCATGGTTCTCGGATCCCAGCCTTAGATTAAAGGGACAGAGATTCTTCAAGACAGTTATCTATCTGCCGAACCTGATCATGGCTTCCGCATTTGCAATGTTGTTCTTCACGCTGTTCTCTGATGGTGGTCCTATCAATGAAATGCTGATGCAGATCGGAATCTTAAAAGAGCCATATCAGTTCCTTACAAACATATGGAGTACCAGAGGTCTGGTAGCATTGATGAACTTCCTGATGTGGTTTGGTAATACAACGATCCTCCTGATGGCAGGTATGATGGGTATCGATACTTCCCTCTTCGAGGCAGCCGAGGTAGACGGAGCAACCTCTACCCAGGTATTCTTCAAGATTACATTACCTTTGCTGAAGCCGATTCTGATCTACGTAATGATCACATCCCTGATCGGTGGTCTGCAGATGTTCGATGTACCTCAGATTCTGACCAACGGTAAGGGCGATCCTATGAGATCCAGCATGACCCTGATCATGTACCTGAACAACCATTTGTACAGTAAGAACTACGGAATGAGTGGTGCGTTGTCTGTAATGTTGTTCATTATCACAGGTATCCTGAGCTTGATCGTATTTAAGTTCTCGAACGGCAAACAGGATAAGTAGGAGGTGGCAGAAATGTTGAGCGTAGAAACAAACGAGACAAAAAAAGGTCTGGGCATTCATGCCAGAAGAGCACTTGCATATATCGTACTGGTTATTATGAGTTTTCTCTGCCTGTTTTGGTTCTATATACTGTTTGTAAATGCAACCAGATCCAAAGGCGAGCTGACACAGGGATTTACCCTGCTGCCCAGCACACATCTGATCCAGAACTGGAAGGGTGTCATGGCAGGAACCCTGCCGGTAGTCAGAGGTATGATCAACAGCCTTGTAGTAGCAACCTGCAGTGCTGTGCTGTGTACCTACTTCTCTACCATGACCGCATATGCGATCCATGTATATGATTTTAAGTTAAAGAAGTTCATGTTTACCTTTATCCTGGCAATCATGACCATTCCTACCCAGGTTACCGCACTCGGATTTATCCAGTTGGTAGCTGATATGAAGCTGGAGGATAACTTTATCCCCCTGATCATCCCGGCAATCGCAGCACCTGCTACTTTCTTCTATATGAAGCAGTACATGGAAAGTGCATTGCCCCTGTCTCTGGTAGAGGCAGCCAGAATCGATGGTTCCGGTGAGTTCCGTACATTTAATTCCATCGTATTGCCGCTGATGAAGCCGGCAATCGCAGTACAGGCGATCTTCACTTTCGTAGCGAACTGGAATAACTACTTCACACCGGCACTGGTTCTGCATGATGACAAGATGAAGACATTACCTATCCTGATCGCTCAGCTGCGTTCCGCAGACTTCCTGAAGTTTGATATGGGTCAGGTGTATGTAACGATTGCATTCTCTATCTTCCCTGTTATCATCGTATACCTGTTCCTTTCCAAGTACATTGTCCAGGGCGTGGCAATGGGAAGCGTCAAGGGTTAATATTTCGCCAGCAACATTCAATACATAAATCTCTCCTGAAAAGCGGCACTCTTCCCCGGAGTGGCGCTTTTCGCTTGCAAAAAAACGGGGAAACGTGTATAAAATAAAGAGAAGAGTGAACGTGTATTTTGAGGAAGAAAGAGGTAATTGCCATGCAGATGTATGAGGTGACAGCACTGGCACCGGAAGGACCGGAGGAAGTCTATCAGGCGATGGTGTTTGCAGAAGATGAAGATGATGCCTTGAACCAGCTGGAGGAACAGCTGAAGGAGCAGGGTATTGCCCATGGAATGTGTATGGCGGAAGAAGTGTAGTGTAAAGTGTGAAAAGAACTTCTAATCACTCAGAGCAAAGGCTCTTTCGCGAAGAAGTTCTATGTTTCACACGCAAAGTTTGCGCCAATGCGCAAACTTTGCAGGTTATGGAAGGATGTGAGTGTTGCAAATGGAAAATTCCTATCGCTTTTTTGAGAATAAAGATTGTAAATATTTCCCCTGTCACAAGGGACTTGCAGATTTCAACTGCCTGTTCTGCTACTGCCCCATGTACCGCTTGGAGCACTGCCCCGGGAATCCCAGGTATTTCGAGAAAAATGGCAGACGGATCAAGGATTGCTCGGGCTGCACCTTCCCGCATGATCCGGAGCATTATGATACGATCATGCAGATTCTGCGGGAGGCATAACACATTTTTCTGGAAAATAAACACGTTTTTTGCACATTTTTCTAAAACGAAAAGCCGATAGTCTGTTTTGACAGATTACCGGCTTTTTATGTGCGGAGACGGTGGGATTTGAACCCACGTGCCCGAGAAGGGCTAACGCATTTCGAGTGCGCCCCGTTATGACCACTTCGATACGTCTCCAAAAGATTACAACGTAGATTATTTTATCTGAAAAATAACCGTTTGGCAAGGGGAGAAACGAAAAAACCTAGTAGTTTCTATTGTTTGCGATGGCATTTACCGCCTGATTTGAAAAATTATTTTTGCAGGCGGTAGTTTTTGCAAATTTTCCGATGGAAACCACCGGATTTTACCGCCTGGCAAGGGAATTACGCTTTTGTAGCAGTATTTTTCCGGGAAAAGGATCTTTTGCAATGAGATTATTACTGCTTACGTGATGATAATAAGTTTGTAAGCGGTAATAATAAAAAAAGATGTTGACAGAACAACATCCGCGTAGTATATTGCAGATAAATACTTTGATAGTCAAAACAATTTGAAATGAAAGGCAAACACGCCGGAGACGACAAAGTAGTAAAGCAAGGTATCAGAAACACAATAATGAAATGCATAAGGAGAGCAAAAACATGTTAGAAAAAGTAGCAGCCATCATCAGAGAACAGTTAAATCAGGAGAATGTAGAAATCACAGAGGCAACCCGTTTCAAGGAGGATCTGGAAGTAGACTCCCTGGATCTGTTTGAACTGGTAATGGCGTTTGAAGAGGAATATGGTGTATCCATTCCTTCCGAGGAATTGGAAAATATGGCAACAGTAGGTGATGTTATCAGATATATTCAGGAGCAGGCATAAGGACTGCATATCTGCCTGAATGCAAGAATCCGCAGGCAAAAGCCCCCGATTTTGATACCTACGGATTGCTTCGTGCTACGCACTCCCATGTCTCCGCTCCGCTTCGGTCCGTGCTAGACATGTGCCACTGGCACATAGCACCCTACCCAATATTCGCATATCGTGGGA
>PPYE01320677.1_pt1 | contig 17338 bp, 15 predicted proteins | sample 1559881 | NCBI WGS metagenome assembly PPYE01 (sample SAMN08240022, study PRJNA423297) | Human gut metagenome, whole genome shotgun sequencing project. | reverse complement strand
AATTATAACTTAAGTACCTGGTACAAATAGTTTGTGATCTTCACTTTTTATTTACTTATTTGGAAAGTTATTTATAAAAAGAATGTACAACGTCTCATAAATCCTACAGGCTTACCCCATGAATTAAACTTTATCTAATTTCCACGGATCTTTTTTGTATTCCGCCGGTGACATTCCCGTATGTTTTTTGAAAAACTTTCCGAACGAAGACTGATCAGAGAAGTTTAATACTTCCGCTATATCCTGTATTGTACTGCCTTTTTTACGTAACATCATTTTAGCTTCCCCTACACGAGCCTGATTGATCCATTCCATAGCTGTTTTTTGGCTTAAGGTCTTTACTGTACGCGATAAGTAAACAGGTGTTACACAAAGCTCTGTGGAATATTCTGCTACCTCTTTCCATTCTTTGGATTTTGCAACCAGCAATTTCATAAAACGTAATGCCAGTTCATGGTGATGGCTAAATTCAAAGTTAATCTTTTCGCAGTTTATACTTTGCATACCGATATTGGCAAGTACCATCATGAAATTACGGGTTTCGTTCATTACTATTCCTCTTTGGAAATAATGATCGGTTCTGCGTATGTTGTTTCTAAGCCTTTCTACAATCTCAACCAACATACGAAAATCTTTCCCATCCAGTTTTCTCAGTGGGTTTAGGCTTTTGCTGGGACCATATTCTTTAGGGATAGTTGATATTTCTTCAAATAAATGCTCGATTGAGTTTTTTCCCAGTAAAATGTAATATCCTTTAAAATCGTGAGATATACGGATATCATTCATCAGGTGCATGTTTATACGTTCCAACACCATGTTTTGTTGAATGGTATAAGGGACATAATCAGTAGTAATAGTCATTTCGCCATGACAGGCAAGAATAACAAAAACGGCTTCAAGCCTTAACGGGAAAAAAACAGGATCTATTTTGCGGGGATTTAATCCTGATACCTCCATTACTATTATCTCATCCCTGTAATTATCTTCCGGCTCTACCAGTTTGATAAATTCTTCTAATCCATAACTTTTTACCATTTCCATATCATCAAAGATATAAGTTGCCTTCAAATATAAGTAATAACTTCTTAAGTTCAAAATAAACCAGATGATGTTAAATATTAACCAAGGATTCAATGATTGTTAACACAAATATCGAAAATGGAACAGAGGTCGTACAAAATGAACATATAGGTAGCAAAGGTTTAATAACAACTTTGTAAAAACATCGAAAACATAAAAAGTTTTCAGTAAAATAGTAGAAAAATGAATATTACATCAAAAGACAGAATATTAAAAACAACTATAAACCTGTATGCATATTACGGCATAAATGGAGTTAGTATGAGTCAGGTTGCGAGCGAACTACAGATATCCAAGAAAACTCTTTATGCAGAATTTAGTAATAAAGAGGAGCTTCTTACTGCCTGTATAGACCACGAACTGGAACGCCTCAATTGTTCTCTGAATAGGATTGAGAAGGAGGCTCTCAATTCTGTAGATGCTATTATATTAATCACATCAGATCTGATCCGGTATAAAACCTGTTTTTGCCCGGCATTCTACCGGGACTTAAATCGTTTTCAATATCCCCTTCTGAAAATCAATAATTACATGCAAGAGCTTGCCGGGCGCTACCACATTTACTTTCAGAAAGGAAAAGAAGAAGGATATTTTCAGCCCGAACTTGATTGTGAAGTTATGTCAACCATTTTTATAGAACAATTAATTGATAAGAAACCCTCTCATCAATCCGTAATGATCTTTACTTTCCTTCGCGGGATCTCCACTCAGCAAGGACTTAGTATACTAACTAATTATACTCCTGCAACGATAATAAAAAATACATATAATTATAAGTAATCTATTCCCCACTAAAAGTAATTAAAGAATATGAAAAAGATTAAGGTAAAAAGAAATGTTTTCACACTGATGGTCCTGATAGCAGGTGCTTTCACTCCTGTATTACGGGCGCAGACAGTTCCGGGAGATACTATTTATATCAACCTTGAGCAGGCATTGGAAATAGCACTAAGCGAGAATCCGACAATTCACGTGGCCGACCGTGAAATAGCCAAACAAAAATATGGTAAGAAAGGAACTTATGCAGCTTTATTTCCACAGATCGATTTTTCTGCTTCCTATCAGCGTACCATTGATAAGCAGACGATGTATATGGACGGTGTGCCCGGTATGGACGGCGGCCTGAAAGTAGGACGGGATAACCTTTACTCAACAGGATTTACGGCAAACATGCCTATAGTATCTGTGCCTCTGTGGAAAAGCCTTAAAATATCGGCTTATGATGTAGAAATTGCAATAGAAAAGGCACGTTCTTCCCGTATTGAAATGACAGACCAGGTAAAACGTGCATTTTATAGTGTATTGCTTGCAAGAGATGCATATGATGTTTTCAAACAAGCCTATGATAATGCTATTTTCAATTATAATGAAATTGAACGTAAACATCAACAGGGCCTTGTAGCTGAGTATGATTTAATCCGTGCTAATGTTAATGTAAAAAATGCCGAGCCTAATATGTATGATGCAGAAAACTCTCTAATCCTGGCTCATTGGCAGCTAAAAGCTCTTCTTGGTTTGGATTTGGAAACGGAAATCGTTTGTATTGGTTCTCTGGCTGATTATGAAGAAGGATTGATCAGTGACTATATCAGCACTGATCTTTCCCTAAATCAGAACAGTGACCTGCTACAATTGGATTTGCAACATAAGCAACTGGAAAAAACAAAGCAAATGCAGATAGCACAATATTATCCGTCATTGGGCCTGCAATTTAGTTACAACTGGATTTCTATGAATAACAATTTTAAATTCAAAGACTATAATTGGGATCCTTATTCTGTAGTGGGCGTATCCTTGTCTATCCCCATCTTTTCCGGAGGGAAACGTTATTCCGACGTGAAAAAGACACAACTTTCGATAAGCCAGCTTTCCGATCAGCGCCTAAATGTTGAAAGACAATTGACAGTAGCTGCCAAACAGTATAATGACCAAATGAGTACTTGTATCAAACAATACCATGCAGCCAGCGCAGGAGTTGAAGAAGCGGAAAAGAGCTATGATATAACAATAAAAAGGTATGAAACAGGAGAGGGAACTATGCTCGAAATAAATGATGCACAGCTATCCTTAACCCAATCACAACTTAACCTCAACCAAGCCATATACAATTACCTTGTTGCAAAATCAGGTCTTGAAAAAACTCTTGGAGTTACAGCTCAATAAAACTCTGTTTTTGTACACAAATAAAAGTGCTTTAGACATATAAAGAATATAAACAATAAAAAAACAAAGATATGAAAACAAGAAGATTTTCAGGAATTACTCCTATTGCAATTCTATTATTAGTGTTAACCGGATGCAGTAAGAACCAACCAATCCCCGAATCCGTACCGGAAAAAGTGAAAGTACAAGTAACGACCGTTATCAATCGTGATGTAGACCAACTGGGAACCTTTACCGGTACTATAGAAGCAGAAATAACCAATAACATTGCCCCACAAACACCGGCACGTATTAAGAAGGTATATGTAGAGGTAGGAGACCGTGTACGTGCCGGACAAAAACTGGTGGAAATGGACGGTGTAGATCTTAACCAAAGAAAACTACAGATGCAAAACGACCGTACCGAATTTGAACGTGTAGACGAACTTTATAAAGTGGGCGGGATATCAAAATCCTCATGGGATACCAAGAAGCTTGCGTATGAGATATCCAAATCCACTTACGAAAATTTGCTGGAGAATACAATTCTTACCAGCCCGATCAATGGTATTGTAACAAAACGTTTTTATGACAATGGAGATATGTATAATGGAGGAACTCCCATATACGTTGTAGAGCAGATACAGCCGGTGAAGTTGATGGTAAACGTTTCCGAAGTCCTTTATACCAAAGTAAAAAAAGGAATGGAAGTAGATGTGAAGCTAGACGTATTCGGAGATGAAAGCTTCACCGGCGTAATAAAAATAATTCATCCTTCCATTGATCCGGCTACCCGTACTTTCCCGGTTGAAATACAAATCAGGAATAGCGATTCCCGCATTTTGCCCGGAATGTTTGCCCGTGTAACCTTCAATTACGGTACGGAAAACCGTGTATTGGTGCCTGATCGTGCAATAATAAAGCAAACCGGGGCTGCTGACAGGTTCGTATATGTATGTAAAGATAGTGTAGCTTATTATCGGAAAGTAACTGTGGGACAACTTATTGGCGAAGATTACGAGATACTAAATGGGTTACAACCTGGTGAGTCAGTGGCAATTACCGGACTCAATCGGCTCAATAACGGCGCGGAGATACAAATTGTAAATAACTAGCATACTGTGTATGTGTGCCTATAGCCGATAAAATAGATTATTAATTCACTAAAAAATAAAAATATGAGTATATATTCTGGAGCAGTTAAAAAGCCCGTAACTACGGCTCTATGCTTCGTAGCAATCATCATACTGGGACTCTTCTCTTACAGCAGGCTAGCTGTAGACTTATTGCCTGAGATTGAGTCAAATTCCATCTTGGTTATGACCAGCTATCCTGGAGCAAGTGCCAGTGATATTGAGATGAATGTAACCAGACCCATTGAAAATTCATTGAACGGAATATCTGATTTGAAACATATATCCTCAAGTTCCCGCGAGAACATATCTATTGTAGCCCTCGAGTTTGAATACGGGATTGATATAAATATTGCCACTAATGACGTACGCGATAAGCTCGATCTTATAAAAAGTGTTTTACCCGATGATGCAGAAACTCCGACACTTTTCAAATTCGGTGCGGATGACATACCTATAATGATCTTGTCTGTTACTGCAGAAGAAAGCACAAATGCTCTATATAAAATACTTGATGATAGAGTAGCCAATCCGCTGGCACGTATCAGCGGGGTAGGAACCGTATCTATCGGAGGTGCTGCAGAACGTGAAATACAAGTATACTGCGACCCTTATAAATTGGATGCTTATGGTATGACCGTAGAGAGTATTTCCCAACTTATTGCAATGGAAAACCGGAATATGCCCGGTGGAAGTGTAGACTTGGGAACGAAAACACTTTCATTACGTGTAAAAGGAGAATTTGATACGGCAGAAGAAATGCTTGACCTGGTGATAGGTAGTCACAACGGAAAAGCTGTCTATTTACGTGATGTAGCCCGTGTAGAAGATACAATACAGGAACGGGCTTCAGAATCTTATACGGACGGAACACGCGGTGCAATGCTTATTATTCAGAAACAATCCGGCGCTAACTCTGTAGCCATCGCAAAAGAAGTGCATAACCGCTTGCCGGAACTGGAAAATTCGCTTCCTTCTGATATTAAGCTTGGTGTCATTATTGATACGTCAGAGAACATTCTTAATACAATGAATTCGTTAACCGAAACTATACTCATTACATTAATCATTGTGATGATTGTGGTTTTCGTATTCCTTGGCCGCTGGCGTGCCACATTAATTATCGGTATTACGATACCTGTCTCATTAATCGGTGCCTTTATTTATCTGTTGGTAACGGGTAATACATTAAATATAATCTCCTTATCCTCTTTATCACTGGCCATAGGGATGGTAGTTGACGACTCTATTGTTGTATTAGAGAATATTACTACTCATCTTAGCAAAGGTAGTAAACCCAAGGAGGCAGCAATTTACGGAACAAAAGAAGTATCTCTTTCTGTAATTGCTTCTACCCTAACCATGCTTGCTGTGTTCGTTCCGTTGACTTTTATGTCAGGTATGACAGGAGTATTGTTCCGTCAGTTAGGTGGTATTATTAGTATCATCATGATTATTTCAACTGTTGCAGCCCTTACACTTATCCCGATGATGGCATCGCAGATGTTGAAAGTAGACAATAAAAAGGGTAAACTTTACACCCTCTTCTTTACTCCGATAGAAAAAGTGCTTAATGCCCTTGAAAATGGTTATGCACGTTTGCTGAATTGGGCCGTTCATCACCGCTGGGCGATCGTTGGAATTTCCATAAGTATCTTTGTTGGTAGTTTGTTCTTGGTTCCTACTATCAAAACAGAGTTTTTCCCAACACAAGACAATGCACGTGTATCTATGACTTTAGAACTGCCGGTAGGTACCCGGCAAGATATCACCCGGGAACTTGCAAAAGAAATTGCAGCGGAGTTTACAGAAAAGTATCCGGAGATCACGGTTATGAACTATTCACTCGGACAAGCAGATTCGGAGAATACATTTGCCAATATGAGCGAAAACGGTACACACCTGATCTCATATAATATCAGTCTTTTAAGTGTAGAAGACCGTGAAAGGGGTTTAACGGAAATATGTGACCTTATGCGCCGTGACCTTGATAAATATACAGAGTTGAAAGAATATAAAGTAACCGCAGGCGGATCCGGCGTTGGTGGAGAAAGTAGTGTGGATATTGAACTATACGGGTTTGATTTTCTACAGACTGACGCGATAGCTGCAGAATTATCAGGAAAACTGAAAGAATTGCCCGAATGTTCGCAGGTGAATATCAGCCGTGGAGATTATATACCAGAATTGCAAGTAGAATTTGATCGTCAGAAACTGGCAATGAACGGACTCAACGTAACTACAGTATCCTCTTTCCTTCGGAACCGTGTAAACGGAACTGTAGCATCTTATCTTCGTGAAGATGGTGAAGAATATGATATCCGGATTCGTTATGCCCCGGAATATCGTGAATCCATTGAAACAATTGAAAACATCATCGTATACAACAACGAAGGTCACGGAGTGCGCATACGTGATATCGGACATGTGGTAGAAACGATGACACCACCGACAATTGAACGTAAAGACCGCGAACGGCTTGTTACTGTTTCTGCTGTTGTAGCTAAAGGTTATGCTCTTAGTGACCTGGTAGCTGGTAGTGAAACAATACTTTCGGAAATGGATTTACCTAATGATGTACATTACAACATTGGTGGGATGTATGAAAATCAGCAGGAAATATTCGGCGATTTAATGATGCTGCTTGCACTTATTATCATTCTGGTATTCATCGTAATGGCTGCCCAGTTTGAGTCACTTGTCGATCCGTTTGTAATTATGTTCTCCATTCCATTTACATTTACGGGAGTATTTCTGGGACTATCTATTACACAAACACCCCTTAGTGTAATGGCTATGATAGGAGTTTTGATCCTGATGGGTGTAGTTGTAAAAAATGGCATTGTACTTATAGACTATACCAAACTATGCCGTGAACGTGGAATGGGAGTTATTACTGCTGTAGTTGCAGCCGGCAAGTCGCGTCTCCGTCCTGTATTAATGACAACGCTGACTACGGTTTTAGGTATGCTTCCAATGGCTCTCGGCACAGGTGAAGGTTCTGAAATGTGGCGCTCTATGGGGATGACCGTAGCATGGGGATTATCCATATCTACATTGATAACACTGGTGCTCATACCCGTATTGTACTGTATTTTTGCAAGTAGCGGTATAAAACGTAAACGCAAACAATTGGCCCAGATAGAAGTGGTGGAGCTATCTGTAGATCAGGCCTAACTCTCACGCATTCCGGAGATTGGTGCATTGAATATTTTATACTGAGTTTAAAAATAACTCAATGCATCAACTCCATAAAGACAATAGAAAGAATAATCTATAAAAATAAATAAGATGAAAGCGATATTCATATCATTTAATCAAGCTTACTACGAAAGCATTATCAGCATAATGGATCGTAATAATATACAAGGTTTTACTTATTGGGATAATGTGGCAGGTCGTGGTAGCCGTGGAGGTGAACCTCACTATGGCAATCATGCGTGGCCTACCATGAATGGCGTAATATGGACAATAATCGAAAACGAAAAAGTAGAACGTTTTCTAAAACTACTGCATAAGCTTGATAGTCAGTCAGAGGCACAAGGTTTGCGAGCCTTTGTTCTTAACGTTGAAGAAACTATTTAAAAAGTAAAGTGATGACAGCAAAATTGCCAGTAAAAACATATCAGTTAATAAATAGGAAGAAAAGAGGACTTATAATCTTTATTCTTTTAAACCTGATATTAACTATTGTATTTTTAAAGTTAGGATATAGTTTGATGAGAAGCCCGGGAAGATTTATTTGTTTTCTGCTTTTCTTTACCTCATTAAGCGCAACAATTTTTGGTGTTGTGGCTTTTGTAAGGTTAGCCAGGGATAGATTTGTGGGTTTCTTTATTTCGGGAGACGGACTGAATGATATTTCAACCGGGCACAATTATGGTGTTGTCATGTGGAGGGATGTTACCCGAATAATAGTTGTGGACGATGTGGAAAATCCTAAATGGAAATATATCGTGTTAAAAGTAAGAAATCCACAGGAATATATAGACCGTGAACCAGTGCAGGTAAAACGCCGGTCAATGGTTCTAAAATTACATTATTACGGTTCACCTATCTGCTTTTCCAACCGTGCCATCGAATGTACATTTGAAGAGTTGGAGGAAAATGTGAGAAAGTATTACGAAAATTATAAGGAACGGCAAATGGAAGAGCCTTTCCTTATGTGAGTTTGAGGATAGTGATAAAAATGAGTTTAAAATAAGCACTTTTCTGATGTCTTCTGTATTTATTGTTTTTTAAGTCTACACTTTTTGAATGACGGGGAGGCTAATTAGTCTCCTCGTTAAAACTTGAATAACTGTCTTTAAAAAAGGCTGTAAATGTATTCTGGAAGATAGTAAAATATTCGATGAAATAATAAGTATATTTGTATATAACCGTGTAATTTTTGCCTCTAATACATACAAAACTTAATCATTATGACAAAATTAAGAAACACAGTTATCTTTTTAATTGTAATGTTAAGTATGCCACAATTACTTATAGCGCAATCTGAAAAAACGATCAATCAAATAAAAGATTCGCTTTATCATGATTATGAAGAGATGATCAAAAGTTTTCCTGCATACACTCCGAAGCCAATAGAAATATCCGAAGAGCGATTAAGGTCTGTACTTGATGCACAGCCATCTTTTGCGGTGTATAAAGATGTTTTTTTTGTAACAGGCATTCCCTTAGACAGGAAGATTGACCGCAACACAGCCGATGCCATGTTTCAGATCAGCATCCGCCAACGACTTACAAAGAGTTATTTACCTTTTAATACATTTGCTTATCTTACTTATACCCAAAAGTCTTTCTGGGACATTTACGCAGAATCATGTCCGTTCAGGGATAACAATTACAATCCGGGAATCGGAGTAGGGAAGTATATCACAAAAAACAATAAGTTGAAAGGAGCAGCTTTTATACAAATAGAGCATGAGTCTAATGGTAAAGATAGTATTGACTCCCGCAGTTGGAATTACCTTAGTTTCTATTTAAGATACTTTTATAATCCCCGTCTTGTTTTCGGTCTTAAAGCCTGGATACCTTTTGTAGATGGTGAAAATAATAAGGATCTTCTTGACTACCGTGGACTTGCCACTATCTCAGCCAACTTTATAACTAAAAACAATAAATGGTGGTTTTCTGCAGAGCTCAATCCACGTAAAGGTTTTGGTAATGTAAATACGGTACTTACAGCTGCTTTTCGTGTATCCAAAAATCAGAACCAATATCTTTATGCCCGTTTTTATAATGGCAAAGGTGATAGTTTAATTGAATACAATCAATATTCTATGAATATTAGATTCGGTATCTGTATAAAACCGGATTTTTATAGTGTTTATTAGCGTCATATTTTCCTTCGGAAGTTTCTCTCAGAGAATGAGGGAGCAGCTTGACCAATTTATGCGAAACATAAACCTCATCCGTTTTTCTGTGTTAGGAAAATTATTTATATTTGTGCAATAAACCTTTTTCACCTGAATAAAAATAAATCATAATGGCTAATTATCTTAACGATGTATCCAGAACCTTTGGAGAATACCTCCTTATCCCAGGGTTGACCACAAAAGAATGCATACCCTCAAATGTTTCGCTACGTGCTCCTTTGATAAAATACAAGAAAGGAGAGATTCCCAGGATACAATTAAATATACCTTTTGTCTCCGCCATTATGCAATCGGTTTCCGGCCCGGAATTAGCGATCGAACTTGCAAGAAATGGCGGACTTTCTTTTATATATGGTTCGCAGCCTATAGAATCACAGGCTGAGATGGTTCGCAAAGTAAAGAAGTTCAAAGCAGGATTTGTTTTAAGCGATTCTAATCTTACACCCGATCATACTCTTTCGGATATTATAGACTTGGTAAAGAAGACAGAACATTCTACCATAGGAGTTACTCACGATGGCTCTCCGAATGGTAAGCTGTTGGGACTTGTTACAAGCCGTGATTACCGTATAGAAAAAGATGATCCGCAAAAGAAAGTGAAAGATATTATGACTCCTTTTTCCAGTCTGATTGTAGGCAAATCAGGAATCTCGCTTACTGAGGCCAATGACATTATCTGGAAACATAAACTAAATACCCTTCCTATTATAGATGAGAATGATAATCTGATTTATTTTGTATTCCGTAAAGACTATAATAGCCATCGTGCAAACCCAAATGAACTATCAGCAGGAGACAAAACTCTGTTAGTTGGAGCAGGTATTAATACACGCGATTATAAAGAACGGGTTCCTGCTCTTATTGAAGCCGGAGTAGATGTGCTTTGTATCGATTCTTCAGACGGTTATTCCGAATGGCAACAAGATACTCTCCTTTGGATAAAAGCCAAATATGGTGATTATATTCCTGTAGGAGCCGGTAATGTAGTTGATTCGGAAGGATTTAATTATTTAGTAGAAGCCGGTGCCGATTTTATAAAGGTAGGTATTGGAGGAGGATCTATCTGTATCACCCGTGAACAAAAAGGCATCGGACGCGGACAAGCCACTGCTTTGATGGATGTAGCGCAGGCCCGTGACGAGTATTACAAATCTCATAATGTTTATATCCCTATATGTAGTGATGGGGGGCTGGTACATGATTATCATATGGTACTAGCTTTAGCCATGGGGGCTGATTTTTTGATGATGGGAAGATATTTCGCACGCTTTGATGAGTCTCCTACCAAAAAACTTCGTATTGGTGGTAACTACGTAAAAGAATACTGGGGTGAAGGTTCCAACCGGGCGCAGAACTGGCAAAGATATGATATGGGAGGTACTGAAAATCTCAAGTTTGAAGAAGGTGTTGACAGCTATGTACCTTATGCTGGTAAAATGAAAGATAATCTGGATCTGACTCTTGGAAAGATCAGGGCAACAATGTGTAGTTGCGGAGCTCTGAATATAGAAGAGTTACAAAGAACATCGAAAATTACTCTTGTCTCCTCAACCAGTATTGTAGAAGGTGGGGCGCATGATGTGATGCTAAAAGAATAAAGGATATTAGTCGATTGTATATCCAGGCAGATGAAGATGATTTAAGCAGATGATTTCTTAAATCACCTACATCTGCTTTTTAATTTCATTTATCATTTCCTCAAAACTGTATTCCCGCTCAAACCTTATCACAGGCGAAATGAGTTGATTGATCCATTCTGATTGCTCCCTCAGGCTTTGACTGCTTTCGAAGTTTGGCTCATCATAACGCGATGCACATTCCATAAATTTATGGTGCTCTTTTTTTCTCCACTCATCTGTTTCCAATAGATCTCCGTAATATTCTTTTTCATGCGCCAGCAATCTTTCTATTCTTTTCTTTTTGGGAAGATAAAGAAATACAACCAAGCCAAAGTCATTAAGAAACGGTAGCTTCCAGTTGAAAACAGCCCCTGTCAGAATTATATTTTCATGTTGGTTGAAATCATTTGTCAGCATATTATCCCTTTCCTTTTTGTCTCGTTCAAACTCATACGGACGGCCCTCATCCGACCAAAAATAAGAGTCGGAATCCAAATGTGTAAATCCCGTATCCAAAGCCAGTAATTTACCTAAAGTGGTAACACCTGTACCAGGTGCCCCTAATATATTTATTTTCATGATGGTATGATTAAATTTTATTTACTTTGATTTCTTCCCTGTCAATATAATTTTTGAATCCTATTGCCGGCATTGCAAGTGCCATACCTGCATGGACTCCTCCTTTTATTCCTAACAACTCGCCGATACGGTTATTCTTATCCTGCATAAGGGCTGTGCAAAGGAAGCCTGTGTAGAATTGGCAAACACCCAGACTTTCTGCCATCAATGAACCATTTTGATACGCAAGGTTTGAATCCTGACAGCCAAATTTGCTTTCTTCGGGTGTATGGATAAGGATAAGAGCTGTAGCATTTCTCAAAATCGGGTCATTTCCTTTTGCATGTTCTTCGATCAGATTCGTCAGGTAAATTAAAGAATTACTTAAACCTGCAGCTGTCGAATTACCATCATTGCTTTTAGACTGAGCTTCCTGAAAAGCTTGCATCAGTTCACTAAAAATACAAATAGTTGAATCTATTATTTCTTTTAGCTTTTCAGGATTAGTAATTAACGTAAATTCAACCTGTTGCCTGTTGCTGGCTGTCGGAGCACAATGGGCGGCCTCTAATATTTGATTTAACTTTTCCATTGGGATAGGTTTACCTGAGAAAGCCCGGTTAGAGCGACGGGATTTGATAAGCAACATTACCTGTTCCGGAGTAGGTAAAAGCTTCTTGTCTATAATATGGACTTTTTCCGGTGGAAATTCGGAGTGAATAACAGAGTTTGTAGGACATATCCCTACACAGTGGCCGCATTTGATGCATGATGAAATATGCTGCAAACGAATTTCGCTACGGGGAGTTTCCTGGGTAAATATCTTTGCCGGGCAAATACGTACACAATTACCACATTTAATACACGTTTCTATATTAATACCAATTGTAATGCTCATAAATTATATTCGTTTTCTTTTGTAAATACCAAATCATCTGTAAATGTAGAACGAAATAGATACTCCTCTGGTTTATTTCGTATGTTTTTATTGTTAGCAACAACATAAAAATGCCCGAGCCTTTTATCTCACCTTTTCAGAATTGGATTAATTGTACAAGTTTATTCTTTTGTGTGATTGCAATTACTTTCCTGTTTGCTTCTATCAATCCATCTGTTTGCATATTTGTTAACTCTCTTTCCAATGAAGGCCGGGACACACCGAAATAATCGGCTATGGCACTTTTAGATTTATCAAGTTCAACCCTATCAGACTGCTGTATCTTTGAAAGATTAAGCAAATATACAGCAAGTTTTTGCCGGATAGTGCGAAAAGACATGAAATGTAATTTCTGCCTCAGGCGTTCGGCAAAGTTAGCTGAAATATCCAGATAGTTTTTAAGTAATATTTCATTCATCTGCAACATTTTAAGTACAGATTGTTTAGGGATGATCAGTGCAATGACATCTTCATTTGCTGTTGCCTGAACAGGGAAACGGTTATGCTCGCCAAATAAGAATAATATGGCAAGAGGATTAGGCGCTTCTATATCTTCTACTTTAATAATACGGCCCGAAGGATCACTCATTTCTGCTTTTACGCTACCTGTAAGCAGGATAATAAGCCGGTTTACCGGTTCATCCTGCCGGGCAAGAACTTCTCCTTTTCGAAAGTATGTCTCCCTTATATTTATACCCGAAAGAATATTTTTAATATCTTTTTCTCTCAAAGAAGCAAAAAGGCTGATATGTGTTAATGCCGTTATATTCATATATTTTTAATGAATCCTGATTTAATACACTTCAAATATAAATCAAATTATTTTCAAAGTGTAACATTTGTGACAGTTTATTTGTTCCCATCTCTCGTATCTTTGCAGTAGATTAATAAAGATAGAATCAACGTAAAGATGAAAAGAACCATTATTAAGATAGATGAAGAATTGTGCAACGGTTGTGGAGCGTGTATAAACGGATGTCATGAAGGTGCATTACAATTGATTAACGATAAAGCTGTAATGGTTAGCGAACTGTATTGTGATGGACTGGGAGCTTGTATCGGCGAATGTCCTGTAGGGGCTATTACATTAGAAGAGCGTGAAGCAGAACCGTATGATGAAATTGCAGTTATGGAGCGAATGGCACCCAAAGGTGAAAAAGTAATTCTTGCACATCTCAACCATTTAAAAAATCATGGCGAAACTGACCTGTTGCAACAAGGATTAGATTATTTAAAGAAGCATAATATACACATTCAATTTGAAAATAAAGGGAATATGAAAAATGAAGCAGACAAACGAGAAGCACCTTTGCCTTGTGGTTGTCCCGGCTCTATGGCAAGAGAGCTAAAAAGACCTGTGGTAATGGGGCCGACAGGGGGATATACACAACGCCCCGTAACTTATTCTCAACCATCTGAGTTAAGACAATTTCCTGTTCAGCTTCATTTGCTGAATCCAAGTTCCGGTTTTCTGTACCGTTCACATCTGTTGCTAGCAGCAGACTGTACAGCTTTTGCGAGTGGGGAGTTTCACAGTCGTTTTTTGAAAGGAAAAGCATTAGCCATTGCCTGTCCGAAACTAGATAGTAAGATTGATATGTATGTTGAGAAGCTCGCTCAGATGATTACGAGTGCTGAATTGGAAACACTTACTGTTTTAATCATGGAAGTTCCCTGCTGCGGCGGATTGCTTCACATAGCAAAAGCAGCCCGTGAGAAAAGTAAACATATTCCTCTCAAAATAATTGTTTTATCACTTGAGGGTGAAGTGAAAAGTGAGGAATGGATATAACTTTTTCTTCAAACGGGCATCTTTTATAATCTGAAATAATACATTTAAGATTTTAACCAAACTCTTAAAAACCAGTAGTCAGACGTAAATTGGAAAAATTACGTCCGGGAGAACTGTATACTTAATTAAAGATCAAAATATTAATCGAATTAACTAATTACACATTATGAATATGTTTTGTTACCAATGTCAGGAAGTAGCCGGAGGAAAAGGCTGTACAGTGAAAGGTGTATGTGGTAAAGAACCGCAAACTTCCGCTCTTATGGATTTACTGCTTTATACCGTTAGAGGAGTGTCAATTGTAAACACAGCTTTGCGTAAAAATCAAAAGGAAGATGTAGATGCCAGCCACCAGATACTTGATGCACTTTTCTGTACGATCACAAATGCTAATTTCGATGATGAAGCTATCAGTAAACGTATTGCCAAGGCGGTTGAAACCAAATCAAGGCTTATCGAAAAAGCAATAAGTCTGGGTATTCAATTACCGGAAACAGAAGAAGTTACTTTTTATCCTGCCCCCGAAACTTATCAATCAGTGGCTTCTACTATAGGTGTGCTTAGTGAAAAAAATGAGGATATTCGTTCGTTGAAGCAATTAGTTATCTATGGTGTAAAAGGTGTTGCTGCCTACGGCGAACATGCTCTTAATCTGGGTTATGAAGATGCGGAGATTTATGCATCTATTGAGGCCGCTTTAGCGGAAGTAAGCCGTGATGATATTTCAGCAGATGAGCTTACTGCACTGGTTTTGAAAATAGGGGAGACCGGCGTAAAAGTTATGGCGTTACTTGATAAGGCAAATACTTCTACTTATGGTAACCCTGAAATTACAAAAGTAAATATCGGTGCTGGCAAAAATCCGGGAATCTTGGTTAGTGGTCATGACTTAAAGGATTTTCAGGAACTTCTTGAGCAGACAGCCGGAACGGGTGTAGATGTTTATACTCATAGCGAAATGCTTCCGGCTCATTACTATCCTGCTTTTAAAAAATATCCTCATTTTGTTGGAAATTACGGTAATGCATGGTGGAAACAGCGAGAGGAATTTGAAGCTTTCAATGGAGTAATTCTCTTCACTACCAATTGTATAGTTCCACCTTTGAAAACAGCTACTTACACCGATCGTATTTATACCACAGGTTCTGCAGGCCTATCTGCTGCAATATACATCCCTAATCGTGAAGATGGTAAACCAAAAGACTTTTCCGTACTCATTGAACATGCTAAAAAATGCGCTCCACCCCGTGAAATAGAAACCGGCGAGATTATAGGTGGTTTTGCCCATAATCAGGTATTAGCATTGGCAGACAAAGTAATAGATGCCGTGAAAACCGGTGCTATCCGTAAGTTTGTTGTTATGGCTGGTTGTGACGGAAGAATGAAATCGAGAAATTATTATACGGATTTTGCGAGTGCTCTTCCTCAGGATTCTGTAATATTAACAGCAGGATGTGCTAAATATCGCTACAACAAATTACCTTTAGGAGATATAGGTGGTATTCCACGTGTTTTAGATGCGGGCCAATGTAATGACAGCTATTCACTTGTGGTTATAGCTCTGGCTTTGAAAGATGCTTTCGGATTGGATAATGTAAATGATTTGCCAATAGTATATAATATTGCATGGTATGAGCAGAAAGCAGTAATTGTATTGCTGGCACTACTCAGTCTGGGGGTGAAGAATATCCATCTTGGCCCTACATTACCGGCTTTCCTTTCACCAAATGTAGTGAATGTACTGGTTGAGAATTTTGGTATTAGTGGTATTTCCAATGTTGAAGAAGATATGGAAAAATGGATAATGAGTTAAGTCATCATATTGCCTGAAAGAAAAGCAGCAGTATATACCGGACTTACCGGAGTATGCTGCTGCTTACTTTCATATAGATTTTGTTTTATTCGGCAACTGCCATCTCGTTAACGAAACTTTCTGCAATCTTTGTTAAGTTCACATCTGTTTCTTTTTCATTTTTTAGGATTTTCTCCAACATTTGTTTAACCTTCTTTTCTCCCATGTGTCCCGCGAATATTCTCATTGTACCGTAAGAAGCAATCTCATAATGTTCAGCTTTTTGAGCGGCCATTATTAAACCGGCGTCACGTGTATAAGTATCTTTTTCTGTATCTTGTATTACGCTTTCGGCTTCTTCGATGATACCTGCCATTGCTTCACATTTCTTGGCTTTTGGTTTTTCACCCATCATTTCAAAAACCTGTTCAACCATTTTTATTTGCTCTTGAGTTTCCATTGTATGTTTCTCGAAAGCAGCTGCAAGTTCTTCGCTAGTTGATGCTTTTTGTAATTTGGGTAATGCTTTAGCCAGATTTTTTTCTGCCCAATAGATGTCTTTTAATTGGTCAATAAAGAATTCACGGAATTCAGAACTTTTCATTTGTTCATTTCTACCTCTCGTATCCATAATTAAAAAATTAATTGTTTATATGTTATTTACTTTAATTTTTATGATAGCACCTTTGTTACTAAAGTGATATCGTGTTTGTTTTGAAACAAAGTGTATTTTGTTTTGTTTTCCAATAAAATGCATGTTTAATATCTCTTTATATTTAGAAAGATTTCAAGTGGGATTTTATTATATTTTTTTATTTCCATTATATACTCTATCAAACTATTTATAGTGTGATTGCTTGTGATAATTGTTAGTTGTTAGAGGTTATTATTCTTTATTATATTACTC
>PPYE01233686.1_pt1 | contig 17345 bp, 17 predicted proteins | sample 1559881 | NCBI WGS metagenome assembly PPYE01 (sample SAMN08240022, study PRJNA423297) | Human gut metagenome, whole genome shotgun sequencing project. | reverse complement strand
GCTTTCGCATCCAGCACGGTACTGCCCGCCAGACCGCCGCGAATAGCCTGATAAACCAGATCCGGATTGACGCCGGCTTTAGTCGCCAGGGTCAGCGCTTCAGACATCGCCGCGATGTTCAGCGCGACAATCACCTGGTTAGCCAGTTTGGTGACGTTGCCCGCGCCAATATCGCCGGTATGCACTACGGAGCCGGCCATCGCTTTCATCAGATCGTAGTATTTATCGAAGATCGCTTTATCGCCGCCGACCATGACCGACAGCGTGCCGTCGATGGCTTTCGGTTCGCCACCGCTCACCGGCGCATCCAGCATATCAATACCTTTGGCTTTCAGCGCTTCGCTGATTTCCCGACTCGCCAGCGGCGCAATGGAGCTCATATCGATCACCACAGTGCCCGGTTTCGCCCCTTCAATAATGCCGTTTTCACCCAGCGCCACCTCTTTAACATGCGGAGAGTTCGGCAGCATGGTGATGATCACCTCGCACTGTTCGGCAATCGCTTTCGGCGTCGTCGCGGTCTCAGCGCCAGCGGCGATCACGTCGGCAATCGCTTCCGGGTTACGGTCAGACGGCATTGCCCAAATGGCCTAAGGCGGCGGCCAGGTCGCTCGGGCCGACAAACACACCGTCCACGCCCTCGGTCGCGGCAATCGCCTCGACGTTGTCCACTCCGGTCTGGCTCTCAATCTGCACCAGAATGGAAATGTTCTTGTTGGACTGGGCGAAGTAGTCCGGCACGGTGCCAAACATATTGCCGCGGTGGGAAACGGAGACCCCGCGGATCCCTTCCGGCGGATAACGGGTCGAAGCCACCGCCTGCGCCGCCTGTTCAGCCGTCTCGACAAACGGCACCAGGAAGTTATAGAAGCCGATGTCCAGCATGCGCTTGATGATGATGGGTTCATTGGTCGGCACACGGACTACCTGCGCGCTGGAGCTACCTTTCAGGGCCATCAGCTGCGGAATGAGCGTGGTGACGTCGTTTGGCGCGTGTTCCGCGTCCAGCACCAGCCAGTCGAACCCCGCCAGACCCAGCACCTCGGTGCTAATCGGGTTAGCCAAAGCGCACCAGCAGCCAATCTGCACCTGATGCGCCGCCAGCGCGGCCTTAAATTTGTTCGGAAAAATTGCGTTATCCATGATTTTTACCTTGCGTTAATCGTTGCTTACTTCTGCAATTCCATACGTTTGATATCGCCAACCACAAACAGGTAGCAGACCATCATCATCAGCGCGGAGCCGCCAACAAAAATCAGTGCGCCATTAAATGAGTGCAGTTCGCTCACGATGTAGCCAATAACCAGCGGCGTGGCGATCGAGGCCACATTGCCAAAGACGTTGAATACCCCGCCGCACAGGCCAACAATCTCCTTCGGCGCGACATCCGAGATAACCGGCCAGCCCAGCGCGCCAAAGCCTTTGCCAAAGAACGCCAGCGCCATAAGCGTAATGACCAGCGGCGTGCTGGCCGTGTAGTTACACAGGATGATGGACGACGCCAGCAGCATTCCCAGCACAATGGGCAGCTTACGCGCAAAAGTCAGCGTGCAGCCGCGGCCAATCAGATAATCCGAAAACAGCCCGCCCAGTACGCCGCCAGCAAAGCCAAACAGCGCCGGAATCGAAGCCACAAACCCCACTTTCAGAATCGACATTCCCTTGTCCTGCACGAGGTAGATCGGAAACCACGTCAGGAAGAACCATGTAATGGTATTCAGGAAATACTGACCGAAAAATACGCCTAACATCATTCGGTTAGTCAGCAACTGGCGGATATAGTCCATCTTCGGCCCGGCCGCCGGGGTGGCCTCTTTTTTATGGTCCATATCGACCACTGCGCCGCCTTCTGAGATATATTTCAGCTCCGCGGCGGACATTCGCGGATGATCGGTGGGGTTATGCACAAACTTCACCCAGATGATGGTGAGCACAAACCCTATTATCCCCATCACGGTAAAGACATGTTCCCAGCCCAGCGCGAAGGTCAGCCAGCCGAGCAGCGGCGAGAACAGAGCCAGCGAGAAGTACTGAGCGGCATTAAAGATAGCTGAAGCCGTACCCCGCTCTTTGGCCGGAAACCAGGCCGCCACAATGCGGGCGTTGGCGGGAAACGAGGGCGCTTCGGAAAAGCCCAGCATAAAACGCATAAAGAACATGGAGACCCCGGCCCAGGCGAGCGGGAACACATCAATAAAGCCTTGCAGGAAGGTAAACAGTGACCAGAAAAACAGACTGTATGAATAAACCTTTTTCGAGCCAAATTTATCCAGCAGCCAGCCGCCAGGGATCTGCATCAGCAGATAAGCCCAGCCGAAGGCGGAAAAAATGTATCCCATCGACACCGCGCTGAGCCCCAGCTCTTTCGCGACTTCAGTACCGGCGATAGACAAGGTCGCGCGGTCGCCATAGTTCACTGCCGTCACCACAAATATCATCAACAGAATTAAATAGCGGGTCGGTATTCCTTTTTTTTCATCTAATGTAGAATCCAAAATCATTTAGACATTCCTCGGGCACAGAACACCTTTTATAATTGTTTTAAGTGGTTTCTGATTTATTTAAAAGACGATATTGAAACTGTCTATTCGCATATCGATCACCTCAAAAACATGACTCAGTATAATCAGCACGCCCCCGCCAGACACTATGCATACCCACAATATAAAGTTATTATTTAAAGCCATAATTGTGCTTATGCCATAAGTCATGGGCGCTAATCCACACTTCTTACGATTGCCTGCCCTGCAGAGGTTAGCGTCATAAAAAGGAGTGATGACGATCACATTTTAAAATCAACTCAGCTGACATCCTTTATTCCATCATACTGATACGTAGCAAATGAATTAGCGTTTTATTTTATTATTAGCACCTGTTTGGAGATGACTGGACAATGGCTGACATTGCAATTCGACAACAATCGCCGACCGCGTTTTATATTAAAGTTGACCCGACAGATAATGTGGCGATTATTGTCAACGATCGCGGCTTAACCGCTGGAACGCGTTTCCCGGACGGCCTGACGCTCGTCGAGCATATCCCGCAGGGTCACAAAGTTGCCCTGGTGGATATCCCCGCCCATGGTGAAATCATCCGCTACGGCGAAGTCATTGGCTATGCCGTACGCGATATCCCGCAGGGAAGCTGGATTGACGAGTCGCTGGTGGAGCTGCCCACCGCCCCGCCGCTGAATACCCTGCCGCTGGCCACTAAAGTGCCTGAACCGCTACCGCCGCTGGAAGGTTACACCTTCGAAGGCTACCGCAATGCTGACGGCAGCGTGGGTACCAAGAATCTGCTGGGTATTACCACCAGCGTGCACTGCGTCGCTGGCGTGGTCGATTACGTGGTTAAAATCATTGAACGCGACCTGCTGCCAAACTATCCCAACGTCGATGGCGTGGTGGGCCTGAATCATCTCTACGGCTGCGGCGTGGCGATTAATGCGCCGGCGGCGGTAGTGCCGATTCGCACCATTCATAATATCGCCCTCAACCCAAACTTCGGCGGCGAGGTGATGGTCATTGGCCTCGGCTGTGAGAAGCTGCAGCCGGAACGCCTGCTGCAGGGCACGGAAGACGTCAAAAGTATCCCGGTGGACAGCGCCAGCATCGTCAGCCTGCAGGATGAAAAGCATGTTGGTTTTAAATCGATGGTCGATGACATTCTGCAGGTCGCCGAGCGCCACCTGGCGAAACTGAACCAGCGCCAGCGGGAAACCTGCCCGGCCTCTGAGCTGGTGGTCGGGATGCAGTGCGGCGGCAGCGACGCCTTTTCAGGCGTGACCGCCAACCCGGCGGTAGGTTACGCGTCCGACCTGCTGGTGCGCTGCGGCGCGACGGTGATGTTCTCGGAAGTGACCGAAGTACGCGACGCCATTCATCTGTTGACCCCGCGGGCGATTAACGAAGAGGTCGGTAAACGTCTGCTGGAAGAGATGGCCTGGTACGATAACTATCTTGATATGGGCAAAACCGACCGCAGCGCTAACCCCTCCCCCGGCAACAAGAAAGGCGGTCTGGCCAACGTGGTGGAAAAAGCGCTGGGGTCGATTGCCAAATCAGGGAAAAGCGCCATCGTTGAGGTGCTCGCTCCGGGGCAGCGTCCGACCAAACGCGGCCTCATTTACGCCGCAACCCCCGCCAGCGATTTTGTCTGCGGCACCCAGCAGGTAGCCTCTGGCATCACGGTGCAGGTATTCACCACCGGTCGCGGTACGCCGTACGGGCTGATGGCGGTACCGGTGATAAAAATGGCGACCCGTACCGAGCTGGCCAACCGCTGGTATGACTTAATGGACATTAACGCCGGGACCATCGCCACTGGCGAAGAGACGATTGAGGATGTCGGGCGAGAGCGTAAGGATTTAACCACTTTTAGCCCGGATCTATCCGGGCTTGTTGGTTAGGGATGCTGGGCGGCAAGAAAAGCGCTGATCTCCGCCTGCGTCGAGGTGCCTTCCATGGGGCCGCGTTGGCTAATCGCCAGCGAGCCGCTGGCGTTTGCCCATCTCAGCGCCTCCCGGGGCGTGGCGCCATTGAGGAACAGACTAACAAAAGTGGCGCCAAAGCAATCCCCGGCACCAGTCGGATCCACCACCGGCACGCTGAAGCCGGCGACATGGTGCGTCTCGTTGGCGCTAAAGTAGCTTGCGCCACGCGGCCCGCGTTTAATCACCACATGCTTCACGCCGCGTTTCAGTAGCTTATCAACCAGGACCTGCTCATTGCGTTCCGGATTGAGACCAAAGTAATCCAGCTCGCCATCGCTCGGCAGGAAGATATCGGTGTAGTCGAGGATATATTCAAAGGCCTGCGACATCTCCGGGATGTTCAGCATCTCTTTGCGAATATTTGGGTCGAACGATACTGTGCCGCTGCGGCCTTTAATGTTTTCAATCGCTTTACGCATCGCATCGATAATACGGAACGAGAATAGCGATGACCCCATAATATGAAAATGCTGACACTGATTTAGCAACGCTTCGTCAATGTGGTCGGCAGTCAGCAGACCGCAGGCGCTGTTAGGCATATTAAAAATAAAATCGCGCTGCGCCTGGCTACGATAGCTGACGAAGGCGCTACCGGTAGTCGCTTTCTGCAGCATAGCGATGCCCTTGACGTTGACGCCGTCTTTCTCCAGCCGCGCAATATTCATCTCGCCAAATGCGTCGTTGCCCACACAGCTAAACAACACGGAGCCGAAACCCAGCTTTGCCACCTGATCGGCAAATATTGCCGGCGCCCCGCTGGGATAGGGCCCCCAAAATTCACCGGGACGGGAAAACCCCTGATTCTCTTCCTTGGCGAGAAACTCCACCAGCAGCTCGCCGATGGTGCAAATGGTTACGTTCATCACCGCTCCTGGTTTGTCTTATGCAAAGCCGTGTTGAGCCATGTCAGGCATTCATTGTTGGTATAGCTGTTGGTCAAACCCGCGGCGAGGAAGCAGGCATGGTACTCTGCCGCGACGACCTGAGGGGTCACGACGCTGCTGATCTGCTGTAATTCACCCACAGCATAACGTTTCTCGCCATAGACCGGCCGGGAAGCGACAATCGCAATGACTCGTTTACTCTGGGCCACCGCTTCGCTTAACAAATGTGCCGTAACCTCGTTACGCACGCTTAGCGTGCCGTCTTCAGCAATGTGGTCCACCGCTATCAGCGCACGTGAAGGGCGGTAATGACCCAACGCCTTCAGCGCCAGTTCGCCCTCCACAATCCGCCCCTGACCGGACAACACCCCGCCAAGCAGAACGGTTTCCCCATTTAAAAACTCCTGCGCCAGCGCGACGTGGCCCAGATCATTTAATAGCAGGCAAAGCTCTTCTCTGTTGGCCAGAAAGGGGATCACTTTACGCAAAATGGAACCCTGGCCTAGAAACAGCGTTTCGCCATTTTCTATCTGCGCCGCCACCTGGCGAGCCATTTCCGTCTCCAGCGCTTTATCTCTGACGGCAGGCGCTTCTCGGGTCATCGCAACCGGCGCGCCAGCCTGGGCGGTATAAATCGCCCCGCCAAAAGAGCGTTTCAAGTAGCCCTGCTGCTCGAGGTAGTTGAGATCGTTACGGATTGTCACCCCGGAAACAGCCAGCATTTCTGCCAGATCGTCGACTTTGATCTCGCCGTTCTTACGAACGATCTCTGCGATGTCCAAGCGCCTTTTCAGCAAGCTGGTTGACGGTTTTGCCACGGTTTATGCCTTATTATTTTCTCCTGGAATAACTTTCATTTTTAAATTTCCCTCTTGCAATGTCAAACCGCGGCTGTAGCCCTATCCCGCCATCAATCAGCAAATCGATATTAATCATGTAGTTACAAATTGGCACCTTACCAACTTAAACTTTAAAAAAGAAACCTTATAAATACTATTAACTTTCATTTTAAAAATCAATTCATCATTGTGTGCGGTGGATCACACCTAAAAGGCGAGACGATCGTTACATTACTTTCAAACTGAAGGTTATTAACCAAAAATAACTTACAAGATGAAAACAGAGGACTAAAATGTACATCATTTCCAGTAAAAACATGCTATTAAAAGCTCAGCGACAGAGTTATGCCGTGCCGGCTTTCAATATCCATAACCTCGAAACCATGCAGGTCGTTGTTGAAACGGCGGCTGAGTTGCGCTCCCCCTTGATCCTTGCCGGCACCCCCGGTACCTACAGCTATGCCGGCACCGGCAACGTGGTGGCGATCGCCCGCGATCTGGCAAAAAAGTGGGATCTCCCGCTCGCCCTGCACCTCGATCATCACGAGGATCTGGCTGATATCACGCGCAAAGTGCAGGCAGGGATCCGCTCGGTCATGATCGATGGCTCTCACTCACCGTTCGAGGAGAATGTGGCACTGGTAAAAAGCGTGGTGGAGTTGAGCCACCGCTATGATGCCAGCGTTGAAGCCGAGCTGGGCCGTCTGGGCGGAGTTGAAGACGATCTGGTGGTCGATGCTAAAGATGCGCTCTATACCAACCCCGAACAGGCCCGCGAATTTGTCGCTCGTACCGGTATTGATTCGCTGGCCGTCGCCATCGGTACCGCGCACGGCCTTTACACCGCCGAACCGAAGCTTGATTTTGAGCGCCTGGCGGCTATTCGCGACTGCGTTGACGTTCCGCTGGTTCTGCATGGCGCTTCCGGCCTGCCGGATAGTGATATTCGTCGCGCCATTTCTCTGGGCGTATGCAAAGTCAACGTCGCCACCGAACTAAAAATCGCTTTCTCGGATGCGCTGAAAGTCTACTTCCTGGAAAATCCGGGCGCCAACGATCCTCGTCACTATATGAAACCGGCGAAAGCGGCAATGAAAGAGGTCGTTCGCAAAGTCATTCACGTTTGTGGCTGCGAAGGACAACTGTAATCAGCGGATCGAAGGAGCCTTGTTGTGATCCACACCCTGACACTGAATACCGCGATCGATATGAATATCTTTTGCGATCCGCTCCAGCCGGCGGCAGTCAACCGCACCCGGCAAACGGAATATTGCCCGAATGGTAAAGGGGTTAACGTCTCGCTGGTATTACATCATTACCAGCAGCCAACCCATGTCATGGGCATATTCGGCGGTTTTACCGGCCGCTATATCGTTGAGGAACTACGCAAACAGCATATTAATGTCACACCGGCATGGGTCGCTGAACCGACCCGTATAAATATATTTATTAACGACGGCAGTGATGAATACAAACTGGTAAATCCCGGCGCGCGGATTGACGATGAAGGAAAAGAACAAATTCTTCACCATTTACAGTGCGTCGCGCCCGGTGATTATTTAGTTATCAGCGGCAGTCTGCCACCGGGAATAGAGAGCCGGTTCTATAGCGAGATTCTGGTGCTGTGCCAGCAGAAAGGGTGTGAAGTCATCTTAGATATCAGCCACCCGGTGCTGCGCCAGCTGTTAGAGTGGCGTCCACTATTGATTAAACCCAATGACGACGAGCTGAAAGAGATCTTTGGTCTGGATGTCAGCAGCCCCCGGCGGGTACGCGAAGCAATGCAAACGCTCCACCAGCTCGGGGCTCGCAATGTTCTGCTGACCCTTGGCGCGCAAGGGCTCTATTTTTCGAACGGCGCGCAACTGTGGTTCTGCTCGGCACCGAAAATCGAACTGGTCAGCTCGGCCTGCGCCGGCGATGCCGCGCTGGGTGCATTCCTCAGCCATTGGCTTAACACAGACGATATTCCCCAGGCCCTGGCGCTGGCCAGCGCCACCGGCGCTGATGTGGCCGCCTCCGCCGGGCTGGGTAAATTAAACCGTACGCAAGAATTATTACAACAACTTCAGATCGTCCAATTATAAAGGTCCGATTATGAAAAAAATTATTGCCGTGACCGGCTGCCCTACAGGTATTGCTCATACATTTATGGCTGAAGAGGCCTTAAAAACCGCAGCGAAAAAATTAAATGTTGAAATAAAAGTCGAAACCAATGGCGCTTCCGGCGTAGAAAACGCCATTACGCCGGAAGACCTGAAGGATATTTATGGCGTGATTATCGCTGCCGATAAAGATGTTAATGCCGAACGTTTTAATGGTTTACCGGTTATTGAGGTGCCGGTTAAAGAAGCCATTCACCATCCGGCGGAATTAATTAATAAAGTCGTTAACGGTCAGGCGCCGCGTCGTCAGGGATTCTCCGCGGCAACGGATCCAGACGAGAAATATGAGCGAGAATCGTTCGGCCGACAGATTTACAAACATCTGATGAGCGGCGTTTCCAACATGCTACCGTTCGTTGTCGCCGGCGGGATCTTAATCGCTGTTTCTTTCTTATGGGGTATCTACTCCGCCGACCCGAATTCACCGCAGTATAACGTGATTGCCGCCACGCTGATGAAAGTCGGTCAGCAGGCGTTCTCGATCATGGTGCCGGTGTTTACCGCCTACATTGCCTGGTCGATATCTGGCCGCCCTGGCATGGTTGCCGGTTTTGTCGGCGGTCTGCTGGCGAACGCCACCGGCGCCGGATTCCTCGGTGGGATCATCGCCGGTTTTGCCGCCGGGTATTTTATGCTGCTGATCCGTCATCTGCTCGACGGTCTGCCGCGCCAGTACGAAGGGCTGAAGTCGATCTTTATTATGCCGCTGATAGGCGTCCTGGTGATCGGCGTGATGATGGTCCTGCTCGGCCAGCCGGTGGCAGCGATCAACAATGGCATGATGAACTGGCTCAGCTCTTTACAGGAAGCCAACCCGATCCTGCTGGGGATCGTGGTAGGTGCAATGTGCTCCTTCGACTTCGGCGGGCCGGTCAACAAAGCGGCCTATGTCACCGGTACGTTGCTGCTGGGTCAAGGTAACTACTTTTTTATGGCCGGTGTATCTGCCGCCTGCATCACGCCGCCGCTGGTCATCGCTCTGGCGACCACGTTCTTTCCGAAAGGCTTTAGCGAGGAGGAACGCGCCGCCGGGATGGTCAACTATATCCTCGGCTGTACGCACATTACCGAAGGTGCGATTCCCTTTGCCGCCAAGGATCCGCTGCGGGTGATCCCGATGATGATGATCGCCTCCTCAATTTCTGCGGTACTCAGCTACAGCCTGCATATTCAGGTTCCGGCACCGCACGGCGGCTTCTTAATCCTGCCGCTGGTCAGTAAACCGTTGATGTGGGTGCTGTGCATTCTCGCCGGTTCCGCCTGCGGGGCACTTATGCTGGGATGCTGGCGGCTGTGGCAAAAACGCACTGACAAAGCGACAGCTCTTGCTGGCGCCATGAAATAAGGAGCAAGCTATGCAACTAACTTCTGCCGATATTTGTTTCGATCGTCAGGTCAAAACGAAAGACGAGGCGCTACAGCGTGTCGTTGCAGCCCTGACCCATGCCGGACATACGCGGGCAGACTATCTACAAGGCATGCGCGAGCGCGAGGGGCAAATCAGCACCTATCTGGGCAACGGCATTGCCATTCCCCACGGTACGCCGCACAGTCGCGACGCAGTGCTTAAAACGGGCGTTAAGGTGCTGGCTTGTCCGCAGGGGGTTGACTGGGGTGAGGAGCAAACCGCCTATCTGATTGTCGGTATCGCGGCTCAGGACAATGAGCATCTCGATATTTTGCGCCAGCTCACCCATGCTCTGGGCGATGATCGAGTACCTGAGGCGCTGACGCGCGCTGATACCCCCCAGGCGGTGCTGGAAATTCTCGCCGGCGACATTCCTCTGCCAGCAGGCGAAGAACCACAACCCGCGCCGCAATTTGACGAAGAGGCCACCTTTACCCTGCGTAATCCGCACGGGCTACATGCCCGTCCCAGCGCGGTGCTGGTGAAAGCCGTCAAGCAGTGGCGATCGCAAATCCGGGTCGAAAACCTTGATACGCGCTCCGCCATTGTTGATGCCAAGAATCTGATGCGCGTCGTATCGCTGGGCGCCAAACAGGGTCATCGTCTGCACTTTATGGCCAGCGGCAACGATGCGCAGCAGGCGTTAAAAGCCATTGGTGACGCTTTTAACGCCGGTCTCGGCGAAATTGCCGCCCAGCCGCAGCAGGTCTCCCAGGAAGCCGTCAAAACGAAACGCAGCTGGCTATCCCGAATATTTAGTTAATTTTCAATCAATTAAAAACGCCCTGTCTTTCTGGTCAGGGCGTTTTTGTCTCGAAAGACGATACCTTTCACTGCGTTACAACACTATTTATCGATGCAGATCACAAATCAAAACAAAGCCATTTGCGACCAAAACAAAACATAACGAATATATTCGAAAGAAAACGGAGGTTGTAAATGAAAGACATTATCACTCGCCATAAGTCAGGCGAACATATCGGCATCTGTTCAGTATGTTCGGCGCATCCGCTGGTTATCGAAGCGGCGTTACGTTTCGACCTGTCGACCAACAATAAGGTGCTGATCGAAGCGACGTCCAACCAGGTGAATCAGTTTGGTGGCTACACCGGCATGCAGCCGGCCGATTTCCGCGACTTCGTCTACAACATCGCGCGTACCGTCGGTTTTCCGGCGGAGCGCATTATTCTTGGCGGCGACCATCTTGGACCGAACTGCTGGCAAGACGAACCGGCCGCCGTGGCGATGGAAAAATCAATCGACCTGATCAAAGCCTACGTCGCCGCCGGCTTTAGTAAAATCCATCTCGATGCATCAATGTCCTGTGCTGACGATCCGGTGCCGCTGGATCCTGGTGTGGTTGCTGAGCGCGCCGCTCGCCTGTGTCAGGCTGCCGAGGAGACCGCCAGCGATGAGCAAAAGCGCCACCTGACCTACGTCATCGGGACCGAAGTTCCGGTTCCCGGCGGCGAGGCCAGCACCATCGGCAGCGTACATGTCACCCGGGCGCAGGATGCCGCCGCGACGCTCGAAACCCATGAAGCCGCCTTCCGTAAGCTGGGGCTCGACGCCGCGCTGGAGCGAGTTATCGCCATCGTCGTGCAGCCCGGCGTGGAGTTCGACCATACGCAAATCATTCATTACCAGCCGCAGGAAGCGAAAGCGCTCTCCGCCTGGATCGAAAGCACCCCGATGGTCTACGAAGCGCACTCTACCGACTACCAAACCCGCCAGGCTTATCGTGCGCTGGTCCGCGACCACTTCGCCATTCTGAAAGTCGGCCCGGCGCTCACCTTTGCCCTGCGTGAAGCCATCTTTGCCCTCGCCCAAATGGAAAATGAGCTGATCGCCCCGGAGTCTCGCAGTCGCGTGATGGAGGTGATCGACGAAGTGATGCTTAACGAACCCGGCTACTGGAAAAAATACTATCGCCCCACCTGGAGCCAGGCGATGGTCGATATCCACTTCAGCCTTTCCGACCGTATCCGTTATTACTGGCCGCATCCGCGTATTCGCCAAAGCGTTGAGAAACTTATCGCTAATCTGACCGACGCTAAGCTACCGCTGGGGCTTATCAGCCAGTATATGCCGGTGCAGTTTGAACGACTGTCGCTGAATGAACTGAACGCCGAGCCGCACGCGCTGATCCTCGACAAAATCCAGGATGTCCTGCGTGCCTATCGCTACGGCTGTTCTTCTGAAACCGCGTGAAGTTAAGAGGATATATGAGTCAACTGTTTGTTCGTACCGGCATTCATTTCAGTTCCAGTCAGCAGGCACTGGAACACATTGGCGCAGAGATGCTGGCGCGAGGCGTCGTACATGACAGCTATCCCGCCGCCCTGCTCGAACGCGAAGCGACTTTTCCCACCGGCATCGCCCTGGAGAAGCATGCTGTCGCTATCCCGCACTGCGAAGCGATCCACGCGAAATCACCGGCCATTTACCTGATACGTCCGGACATGCCGGTCTCTTTTCAGCGCGCTGACGACGACGGCGAAATCGACGTTTCGCTCATCATCGCGCTGATTGTTGAAAACCCGGCGGCACAGCTGAAGCTGCTGCGCCGGTTATTTAGTGAACTACAAAATCCGCACACGCTGGAGGCACTGCTCGCCGCTTCCGACGATCGGCTGCCGGTGCGGTTCCAGCAATTAATCCTTGAGCCCGAGCTTAGCGCCGTGGCTTCATAAGATACTGATAATAAAAGGGGTACCCTATGAAACGTAAAGTTATCGTCGCCTGCGGCGGTGCCGTCGCCACCTCCACGATGGCGGCAGAAGAGATTAAAGAGCTGTGTGCAGACCACAATATTGAACTGGATTTGGTGCAGTGCCGGGTCAATGAAATCGAAACCTACATGGACGGGGCGGACCTGATCTGCACCACCGCGCGCGTGGAGCGGACCTTCGGCGACATTCCGGTGGTGCACGGCATGCCATTCGTCTCGGGCGTCGGCATTGAAGCCTTACAACAGAAAATCCTCGGCATCCTCGCGGAGTAAACGCCATGTTTAGCGAAATCATGCGTTATATCCTCGATCTCGGTCCGACGGTGATGCTGCCGATCGTGATCATTATCTTCTCCAAATTACTGGGGATGAAGCTCGGGGATTGTTTTAAATCCGGTCTACATATCGGGATCGGGTTTGTCGGCATCGGGCTGGTCATTGGCCTGATGCTCGACTCCATCGGCCCGGCGGCAAAGGCGATGGCGGAGCATTTCCAGATTAATCTTCACGTGATCGACATCGGTTGGCCGGGTTCATCACCGATGACCTGGGCGTCGCAAATCGCCCTGGTGGCGATCCCGGTGGCCATCGCGGTCAATATCGTGATGCTGGTTACCCGTATGACCCGCGTGGTGAATGTTGATATCTGGAACATCTGGCATATGACCTTTACCGGCGCAATGCTGCATATCGCGACCGGGTCGTACTGGATAGGTATTCTCGGCGTGGTGGTGCATGCGGCTTTTGTGTATAAGCTGGGCGATTGGTTTGCCAAAGATACCCGCGATTTCTTCGGCCTCGAGGGTATTGCGATCCCGCACGGCAGTTCGGCGTATTTAGGGCCAGTTGCCGTCCTCGTGGATACCATCATCGACAAGATCCCCGGTCTTAACCGTATTCACTTTAGCGCCGATGACATTCAGAAACGCTTCGGCCCCTTCGGTGAACCGGTTACCGTTGGCTTCGTCATGGGGCTGGTGATTGGCGCGCTGGCGGGTTACGACCTGAAGGGCATTCTTCAGCTGGCGGTGAAAACCGCAGCGGTGATGCTGCTGATGCCCCGGGTGATCAAACCGATTATGGATGGCCTCACCCCGATAGCCAAACAGGCGCGTAAACGTCTGCAGGCTAAATTCGGCGGCCAGGAATTCCTGATTGGTCTCGATCCGGCGCTGCTGCTCGGTCATACCTCGGTAGTCTCGGCCAGCCTGATTTTCATCCCGCTGACCATTCTTATCGCCGTCGTGGTCCCTGGCAACCAGGTTCTGCCATTTGGTGACCTGGCCACCATCGGCTTCTTCGTAGCGATGGCAGTGGCTGTACATCAGGGCAATCTGTTCCGCACGTTGATTTCCGGGGTCATCATTATGGGAATCACCCTGTGGATCGCCACCCAGACCATTGGCCTGCACACCCAGCTGGCGGCAAACGCCGGGGCCCTGAAAGCCGGCGGCATGGTGGCCTCAATGGACCAGGGTGGTTCGCCGATTACCTGGCTGCTGATCCAGCTCTTTACCTGGCAAAATGTGGTTGGCTTCGCGGTCATCGGCATCATCTATCTGGCCGGCGTTCTACTGACCTGGCGTCGCGCTCGCGGCTTCATCGCCGCGGAAAAAGCAGAAAAAAGCGCTGCCCCGCAACAAAGTACAGGCATGTCTTGATCTAAAAGGGGAGCGTTCGCTCCCCTGAATCTTATAGCTGGAGAATGTTATGAAATCAGTGGTAATCCATGCTGAGGGGAACGTCTGCGTTGAAGAACGCCCTATCCCCACGCTGCAAACGGAAAACGATGTCCTGGTCAAAGTGGTCAGTTCCGGGTTATGCGGCTCCGATATCCCGCGCATTTTCGCCAAAGGGGCGCATTACTACCCTATTACGCTGGGGCACGAATTCAGCGGTTATGTGGAATCCTACGGCGCGGCGGTAACCGACCTGCAGCCCGGCGATGCCGTCGCCTGCGTGCCGCTGCTGCCCTGCTTCCAGTGCCCGCAATGCCAGCGCGAGTATTTCTCTTTATGTAAACAGTATCAGTTCGTCGGCTCACGCAGCGAAGGCGGCAACGCCGAATATGTGGTGGTAAAGCGCGCCAACCTGTTCCGCCTGCCGGACCAGATGCCAATTGATGATGGCGCGTTTATCGAACCGATAACCGTTGGCCTGCACGCTTTTCATCTGGCGCAGGGCTGTGAAGGTAAAAACGTGATTATTATCGGCGCCGGCACCATCGGCCTGCTGGCGCTACAGTGCGCCCGCGAACTGGGCGCCAACAGCGTCACGGCGATCGATATCAATCCGCAGAAGCTGGAGCTGGCCAAAACCCTCGGCGCAACCCATGTGTTCAACAGTCGCGAGATGAGCGGCCAGGCGATTCAGCAGGCGCTGGAATCCATTCAGTTCGACCAGTTAGTCCTCGAGACCGCCGGTACGCCGCAGACCGTCGCGCTGGCGATTGAGGCCGCCGGTCCGCGGGCGCAGCTGGCGCTGGTTGGCACGCTTCATCACGATTTAACCCTCCCGGCAGCCACCTTCGGGCAGATTCTGCGTAAGGAGTTGAATATTGTGGGTAGCTGGATGAACTACTCTGGCCCGTGGCCGGGAGAAGAGTGGCAAACGGCCACCCGTCTGCTGACTGAAAAACGCCTGCAGCTGGCGCCGCTGATCGCCCATCGTGGCGACGCAGAAAGCTTCGCTCGTGCAGTGCAGGCGCTCAACGGCGCGCCAATGCAAGGCAAAATCCTGCTCAAACTCTCTTGACCGCCCGAGCCAGCCATCAGCGCTGGCTCATCCAACCTTTCGAAAATTATCGTTCACCTTTCGTTACCCTTCGATTACACTGAGATGAGTTAATTATCAGGCAAATCAAGATGAACTCATTTGAACGAAGGAACAAAATTGTCGATATGGTGAATACGCAGGGTAGCGTATTGGTTCTAGACCTTTCGAATCTCTTTGGCATCTCTGAGGTAACAATCCGCGCCGATCTCCGCTTACTGGAAGAAAAAGGACTGTTAACCCGTTTTCACGGCGGCGCCGCCCGTGCGGGTAGCGACCTGACCGACGCCGAGAATCAGGAAGTGGTGCTTGAAGACCGCTATCAGCTTGCCAGCGATCCCAAAAAGCGCATCGCCCATGCCGCGGCAGCCATGATCCGTGAAGGTATGACGGTGATCCTCGATAGCGGTAGCACCACTCTTCTTATCGCCGAGGCATTAGTACGGATGACCAATATCACCGTCATCACCAACAGCCTGCCCGCCGCGTTTACTCTGGCAGAAAATAAAGATATCACCCTGGTGGTGTGCGGCGGTACCGTGCGGCACAAAACGCATTCGATGCACGGCACGATTGCCGAACGTTCGCTGCAAGGTATTTGCGCCGATTTGATGTTTGTCGGCGCCGACGGTATCGACGCCACCAATGGCATCACCACCTTTAACGAAGGCTACTCCATCAGCAGCGTGATGGCCGCCGCCGCGCATCAGGTGATCGCCGTGCTCGACGCCAGCAAATTCAATCGCCGGGGCTTTAACCAGGTACTGCCGATGGAAAAGATAGACTGCGTGATCACCGACGACGGCATTAGTGAAAATGACCGTGCAGCGTTAAGCAGCAAAAAGGTGGAACTGAAGATAGTGTAATTGCACGCTGAGTGGAACATCATGGCGGCTGGTTCTACTTAACCAGCCAGCTTCCACCTTTTTTGGCGCCTATGCGAATCAATCTCCCTTTCGCCTGTAGCCCTTGCAGATGACGCTCAACCGTACGTGCTGATATCCCCAAGATCTCCGCCAGCGCTCTCGCCGTTAATTCCGGCTTTTCGGTTAGCAAACGCAAAATTGCGTTTTCCGGTGGGGCTAATTTGACGTCGATTTCTTCCGACATTTCTTCCGACATTTCTTCCGACACGATGAATGAAGTTTCCAGACCTTCTTTCAGCGCCGCCAGGATATTTTGCAACATCCAGGTCACGAATAGCGTGCAATCACTGGTTTTATCACAAGCACCTAAAATGTCGTAATAACGTTCTTGCTGATGGTGGATCAGCGTTTCAACCGGCAGCCAGGCCAATTCCTGACGCCACTGGCTTAGAATCAACGTCTGCCATAAACGCCCCATCCGACCATTGCCATCAGCGAAAGGGTGAATGAACTCAAACTCGTAGTGAAAAACTGAACTAGCAATTAAAGGATGTAGCTCGGTGTGTTCCAGCCAACTGAGTAAATCAGCGATCAATCTTGGGACCTGGGCAGCAGGCGGAGCCATATGTATCACCTGCGTACCGCGATAAATGCCGACGTTTCCGCCACGTAAAGCGCCTGGACGATCAACCAGCCCGGTCATCAGCGTTTTATGCGCCGTCAGAAGATCGCTAATGTTTGCCGCATGCCATCCGGGCATTAATTCATAAGCACGAATGGCATTTCTCACTTCCTGAATATCCTTAGCCGGCGCCAGAACCCGTTTGCCTTCCAGCAGCGCCGTTACCTGTTCCATGCTCAGGCTATTATGTTCAATCGCGAGTGACGCCTGAATAGTACGAATGCGGTTTTCTTTACGCAGCAACGGCGATGCTTGTCCACGTTTAGCCGACCAATGCCCAAGCAATTCCCCAATCTCAACGACAAGGTTGAGGACCGAGGGTGTGATGCTAAACGGCGGTTGGTAACGGCTCATCGTTTACTCCCCCTGCTGCTCCAGGGCGTACTTATACAACGCATTTTTCTTCACGCCGTGGATTTCCGCGGCCAGCGCGGCGGCTTTCTTCAGCGGCAGCTCCGCCTGCAGCAGCGCCAGAGTACGCAGCGCGGCCGCCGGCAGCGCCTCTT
>PPYE01131335.1_pt1 | contig 17348 bp, 8 predicted proteins | sample 1559881 | NCBI WGS metagenome assembly PPYE01 (sample SAMN08240022, study PRJNA423297) | Human gut metagenome, whole genome shotgun sequencing project. | reverse complement strand
TCTCCTGAGAGAATAGAAAACTAACTTTTGTTTAACTTAATAATTAAAGTATGAAAGACAGAAAGAATTCAAGTCTGTTGGGACATCGATTAAAATTTCGGTGGCTTTTTCTCTTTAGTCTGTTTGCAGGTCCTCTGCCCCTTTCCTTTGGAGGACAGTCGGCAGTAGCTGCAAACAATATTATTCAGCAACAAAAAATATCAGTGACCGGTAAGGTCGTAGATAATTTAGGAGAGCCTATTATTGGTGCCAATGTTGTTGTGCAAGGTCAGACAGTAGGTACTATAACCGACATTGATGGAGTTTTTAAGCTGGATGTTCCTAAAGGAGCTAAGTTATTGATTTCATTCATTGGATATAGTTCCAAAACTGTAGAAGTAAAACAATCTAACATTGAAATAGTTTTGGATGATGATTCTCAAATGTTAGGAGAAGTAGAGGTTGTAGCTTATGGCGTTCAGAAAAAGGTTTCTGTAACTGGAGCTATTTCCAGTGTAAAAGGTGAAGAATTGACAAAAACTCCAACAGGCTCCATTTCTAATATGTTATCAGGGCAAATGGCAGGTTTGACTACCGTACAGTATTCCGGTGAACCGGGGAGTGATGCAGCGAATATTTTTGTCCGTGGTCAAGCTACATGGAATCAATCTGCTCCTCTTATTCAAGTAGACGGTGTGGAACGTAGTATGAATGATATTGATCCTAATGAAATAGAAAGTATTTCTATATTAAAAGATGCTTCTGCTACGGCTGTTTTTGGTGTACGAGGTGCAAATGGCGTTGTTTTAATTACGACTAAAAGAGGTAAGGAAGGAAAGGCTAAGATTTCATTTACGACTTCCTCAAGTATTATTGCCCCGACCGAAAGTATTAAAATGGCTAATTCTTATCAATATGCTACTTTTTATAACCAAATAAATACTGGTGATGGTTTGAATCCTACGTTTTCGGATGAAATAATTCAGAAATTTAAAGATGGTTCAGATCCCGTTCGTTTTCCAAGTGTGGATTGGGTAGACTATTGCTTAAAAGATATGACCCTTCAAACACAGCATAATGTTAATATATCAGGTGGTACAGACCGTGTACGTTATTTTATTTCAGCAGGAGCTTATACACAAGGCGGTTTATTTAAAGAATTTGACTTGCCTTATAATCTGTCTTATCAATATAATCGTTTCAATTACCGTTCAAATCTAGATATTGACGTAACCAAAACGACAACATTATCAATGAATATTGCTGGTAATGTGAATAATGCTTCTAAACCTTATACTGGACAGGGTAGTGCCGGGATGTTAATAAACATGTATTATTCCACTCCGTTTTCTAGCCCGGGACTTGTCGATGGCAAACTGGTTAATGCAAGTACGGACTATCCGGATTTGAGAATGCCTTTTACTGGTGGTAGCGGCATGGGATACTATGGTGGAGGTTTTATGCGAACCAGTAATAACACCTTAAATGCTGATGTCCAATTAAAACAAAAACTGGATTTTATAACTAAAGGATTGTCATTCCATATTAAAGGATCATACAATAGTGGTTTTACATCTTATACACAGGCTAGTACTAGTGTTGCAACTTATACTCCTGTATTACAAGAAGATGGTACGATTGCTTATAAGAAATATGGACAAAATTCTCAGTTGAAATATGAAGATAAGGATCCGGCTAAATCACGTGATTGGTATATGGAGGCAGCCTTAAACTATGCCCGGGAATTCGGTAACCATCATGTTTCAGCATTATTGTTATACAATCAGTCTAAGATATATTATCCTAGTGCATATTCTGATATTCCTCGTGGTATGGTTGGTATAGTGGGACGTGCAACTTATGATTGGAAAAACCGCTATATGGCAGAATTCAATATTGGATATAATGGTTCCGAGAATTATGCACCCGGCAAACGCTTTGGTACTTTTCCGGCCGGTTCTTTTGGTTGGATTGTTAGTGAGGAAAAATTCTGGAAACCTATAAAATCAGTAGTAAGTTTCTTGAAATTTCGTTATACAATCGGTCTAGTTGGTAATGATAGTTTTGACGGAAACAAGCAACGTTTCCTCTATATGTCTGATCCTTATGTAGTTAATAATTCTTCTTTAATTAACCGTGATGGTCATGGTTTTTTGTTTGGTATCAATAATTCCACAGTAAGTCCTGCTGCTTATGAAAATGGAAAGAATAACCAAGATATTACATGGGAAAAAGCGTTGAAAACCAATTTGGGTGTAGATGCTAATTTCCTTAATGATCGTTTACGCACTTCATTTGATTATTATCATGAAAAACGTACAGACATTATGTTGAGTGACGGTACGGCTCCTTCTGTATTAGGATTTACTCCTCCATTGGCTAATCTTGGGGAAATGAGAAGCTGGGGTTGGGAAATCACTTTAAAATGGAATGATCAAATAGGTGACAATTTCAGGTATAACGTAGGATTGAATTTGATGTACAATCAAAATCGGGTGGTAGAGAGAAAAGAAGCTCCGCAAAATGAAGAGTATATGTATCAAAAAGGACGTCGTCTTGGTTCACGCAGTCAATATAAATTCTTTGAATATTATAATTCGGAAACAACCCCTGCTCATTACAAAGAAGTATATGGTACGGATATGCCAGAACAATTAGTCAGTGATTTAAAAAATGGTGATTGTGTATATGTCGATTTAAATAACGATGGTAAAATAGATTCTAACGATATGTCACGTCAATTTGGTTTCACAGATGATCCGGAATACATGGCCGGTCTTAATATGGGATTCAGTTGGAAGGGATTTGATGTTTCAATGCAATGGACTGCCGCATGGAATGTAAGCCGTAGTATATCAAGTGTATTCCGCCAACCTTTTACAGACCGTACAAACTCAGATCAAGGAGGTTTGTTGGAATATATGTTAAATCATACATGGACTCCAGAGAATCCGAATCCAAATGCGGAATATCCGCGTGCGACATTTATCAACGATACCAATAACTATGCGGAATCAACTTTGTGGGAGAAAGATGCTAAGTATCTTCGTTTGAAAAATCTGCAAATTGCTTATAATTTCAATCTTCCGTTTATGAAAAAACTGAAACTGAATACTATGCAGTTAGCGTTAAGTGGATATAATTTATTGACCTTTACTCCATATTTTTGGAGTGATCCGGAATCAAAGGCTAGTAATTCTCCCTCTTATCCGCTGACAAAAACATATTCATTGAGTTTGAAACTTGGTTTTTAATCTTAATAATGCAATCAAATGAAAAAATATAATAAATGGATTTTTAATGTTGCTTCAGGACTGGCTCTGACATCTGTCATCGCTACTTCATGTGTCGATGAGATTAAGTTTGGCAACTCTTTTTTGGAAAAGGCTCCGGGAGGTTCGGTTACAAAAGATACAGTATTTAATAATGCTGAATATACCCGACAATTTCTGACTAATCTTTATGGCATGCAATATTATGGGCTTCCATATAAGAATGTGGCTAATCAGGAAAGTTCCAATCAATATGTAGGCAAGCCTGAAGCTTTAACAGATTTGTATGTTTTCACTTATCCGTCATGTGGAATCTCAGGACCATATTATAAAGGTACTCACACTGCCAATTATGGTAAACGTTCTGATAAATTTGATTATTTAAGAAATAATGTCTGGGAAGCTGTACGTGGAGTATGGATGTTGATTGAGAATATTGATAATGTACCGGGGCTAGGGGAAGATGAAAAAGCTTCTATGGTGGCACAGGCGAAATGTATTCTTGCTTCCCGTTATTTTGATGTATTTCGTCATTATGGTGGCATTCCTTTAATTAAAGGTACATTCAGTGGAACGGATACAAGCTATGAAATGCCTCGTAACAGTGTGGAAGAAACAGTGAATTATATGGTACAATTGCTGGATGAAGCTGCTGCTGTACTTCCTTGGACTGTAGAAACACCTGCATCTGAATCCGGACGTTGGACTAGAGCGGCAGCTTTAGCTTATAAATGTCGTATTCTTCAATTTGCAGCCTCACCTTTATTTAATTCCGACCAGCCTTATTACCCGGGAGCGACAGGCAATCCTGCTATTTGGTATGGTGGTTATAAACCGGAACTATGGGATCGCTGTCTGGAAGCGTGTGAACAATTCTTTAATGAACTGGCTTCTAAAGGTGGATATAGTTTACAGCAGGCGAAAGGTACTCGTCCAGAAGATTATCGTTTGGCATATCGTGCAGGCTATGCTAATTTGGATAGCCCGGAAGTATTGATAAACACACGTGTAATTGATATTGATGCATTCAAATCAAGTCATTATAATTGGCACCAATGGGGAGATCCTCTTATGAGCATTCATCGTGGTTACAGTCCTACACAAGAATATATGGAAATGTTCCCTTGGAAAGATGGTACGCCGTTTGATTGGGATAAGGCCAAAAGTGAAGGAAAACTGGATGAAATGTTTTTGAAAGGAACGGGCACAACCAGTGACGGACTGATAAATATAGAATTGACCCGTGACCCGCGTATGTATGAAGAAATCATTGTAAACGGTCAGCAAGAATCTTTGGATTGGACCACAGGAAATATGTCAGGTTATTGTTTTGAATCGTGGTTGGGGGGAAAGAGTGCCGGCAATGGTCCTACCAGTCAAACAGGTTCATTTGCTACGGGATATGCACCTATCAAATTCTTAATGGGAAACGATATGCTGCGTAGATATGTACATTGGCCTTGTATCCGTATAGCTGAACTGCATTTAATTTATGCGGAAGCATTGTGTCAAAGTTCACGAGGCAGTATGGATAAAGCTATAGCTCAAGTAGATATTGTACGTGCACGTGTAGGAATGAAAGGATTGGCAGAATGTAATCCGGATAAAAATTTACAAAGTAACAAGGATGCTTTTATCGAAGAACTTCTTCGTGAACGTGCTTGTGAGTTAGGTATGGAAGATGCACGCTTCTTTGACTTGATTCGCTATAAACGAGCAGATATATTTGAAAAACAATTGCATGGACTTTTCATTTATCGTTTGGATGACAACGGAGTACGAAGAGATTTGCCTTGGCGTGGAAACGATGAAGGGAAGATGGCTTATCCGACCCATTTTGAATATGAAAAATTTGAATTGAATAACCCAACTCGTTATTGGTGGACAAATGGATTTGACCCTAAATGGTATCTTTCTCCATTCCCGTCAACAGAAGTTAATAAAGGATACGGGCTTGTTCAAAATCCCGGATGGTAATAACTAATGAATACTTCAATTACAATTTGAATTAATTATTATGAGAAAAAATAGATTAATTATTCCGGCACTCCTTGCTTTTTTGAGTATGCAAGGGTATGCACAGGAACTCAATGATAGCATAACTTCCGGTAAGCCGGCAAAATATTCCGATGAAGTTGTAGAAATCGGATATCATAAAGCTCAATGTCTGGAAGAATCTACCTCATCAATTTCTACCGTATATAATGAAGATTTCAATAAGCGTAGTGCTAAAAATATAGCTAATTCGCTTTTTGGATATGGTACAGGGTTGACTACTTTGCAAGGTAGCGGACGATATGCAGATGCCGAACCTACATTTTTTATTCGTGGTCTACAAAGTTTATCCACTAATAATCCGTTAATATTGGTAGACGGTATTGAACGTGATATTACAGATGTCACTCCTGAAGAGGTAGAAACTGTCACTATATTGAAAGATGCTGCTGCAGTAGCAATTTACGGGCATAAAGGTATAAATGGTGTAGTAAATATTACTACCAAACGTGGTATTTATAATACACGTGAAATCAAGTTTACTTATGATCATGGTTTCGGTTGGCAAGCACGCAAGCCCAAGTTTGTAGACAGTTATTCTTATGCAAATGCCATGAATGAAGCATTGGCAAATGACGGGTTAACAGCGCGTTATACACAAGATGAATTGAACGCATTTCGTAGTGGTCAATATCCATATCTGTATGCTAATGTGGATTGGCTTGGAGAAACTTATCGCGATATGGATGCTACCAATATATATAATATAAGTTTCCGAGGTGGGGCAAGCAAATTCCGTTATTATGCTATGGCTAACTTGACTACTAATAAAGGGTTTATTGCCAATCCTTATATGAATGATGGATATTCTACACAGGACCAATACTCCAGAGCCAATTTACGTACTAATTTGGATATTGATCTGACAGAAAAAACAAAATTGAAATTAAATGTATTAGGTATCCTGTCAGAAACTAGAACTCCGGGAGCGAATGGTCAGGGAGGTGCTAATTTATGGGATATGATTTATACTTTACCTTCCGCTGCTTTTCCCGCTCGTTTGGAAAATGGTACATGGGGAGGTAGTGCGACTTGGGCTGGGACCAAAAATCCTTTAGCTGTATCACAAGCAGCGGCTTACACAAAGTTCCACGAACGTACATTGTTCGCTGATATGACGCTGACCCAGGATTTATCATCTATAACTCCAGGACTAGGAGCAAGCGGTATGTTATCTTATGATAACTATGCCCAATATTGGGAAAATCATTCTAAAACTTTTGTTTATGGTAGTAATTCGGTAACTGCATGGGAAAATGGTGTACCTTCAAGTACGACTTATTATACTGATGGTAAAGAAAGTTCGATGAGTAGTGATGCTAAATGTATTGCATTTACACGGGTATTCAATTTTGCAGCAACTTTATTTTATGACAAACAGATAAATAAGGACAATAAAATTTATAGTCAATTAAAATGGGACTATGAATACCGTAATACCAAAGGGACCGATCAGACCTGGTATCGTCAGAATGCCTCTTTCTATACTCATTATGGATACAAAGATAAATATTTTGCTGATTTGAGTGTAGTTGCTTCAGCGTCTAATAAATTGGCACCAGGACACCAATGGTCTATATCTCCCACTGTTGGCTTAGCTTGGGTCATGTCAAAAGAAAATTTCATGAAAGATCTTTCTTGGATTAATTTTATGAAACTGAGGGCTTCGTTTGGTGTCATTAATACCGACCGTCTTCCGTTGGATGATGACAGTGAGGTTACTAACTATTGGGAACAAACATATGGTGGCGGTGGTTATTATCCATTTGATACAAATTATTCTGTAGGAACGCAAAGTTGGTCATTAGGTCGTTTGGCTTCTTTGAATTCTACTCATGAAAAAGCATATAAATATAATTTGGGTTTAGATGCCAGTATGTTCAATGGGTTGGACGTATCTTTTGATGCTTATTATGAAAGACGTTCAGATATTTGGGTGTCTTCAAGCGGTCATTATTCAAGTGTCTTAGGATTTACTGCTCCTTATGAGAATGGTGGTATTGTCGATAGTTGGGGAGTTGAAATTGGTGCTAATTATCGTAAAAAAATTGCTGACATTACTTTAAATATAGGAGCCAATTTTGCTTTAGCCAAAAATGAGATTATCGAGCAAATGGAAGAACCGCGTATGTATGATAATCTTATAACTACAGGTAAGCCTCTGAAGCAAACTTATGGTATGGAAGTTATCGGATATTTTAAGGATCAAGCTGACATTGAGAATAGTCCTAAACAGTCATTTGGTGATGTAAAACCTGGTGATATAAAATATAAAGATGTTAATGGTGACAATATTATTGATGCGAATGATAAAGTTGCTATAGGACATAGTACTACTGCTCCTGAAATTTACTATTCATTCAATTTGGGAGCAGAATGGAAAGGGTTAGGCTTTGATGCTATGTTCCAAGGGACAGGAAGATATTCTGCTGTATTAAATACGAAGAGTTTATACTGGCCGTTAATAAATAATACAACGATTTCACAGGAATATTATGATAACCGGTGGACTCCAGAAAATCAAGATGCTAAATATCCTCGTTTGAGTTCTCAAAGTAATGAGAACAATTATCAAACTAATACTTTGTGGTTGGCAGACCGCTCATTTTTGAAACTTCGTTCAATAGAGTTGTATTACAAGTTTCCACAAATATGGGTAAAGAAAAGCAAGATATTGAGCAATGCAAAGATTTATGTGAGAGGTGTTGATCTTTTGTGCTTTGATAAGATTAATATTGCCGATCCCGAAGTTTATGGAGCGACTTATCCTTTAACTCGTAGTGTAGTGGCTGGATTAACTATCGGCTTTTAATTGTTGAACTTAAATTAAAAACATGATTATGAAAATCAAAAAAATAGTGAGCGGAATAGCATGTATGGTAACTTTGGCTGCATGTAATCTGGATTATCACGAATATGCCAATTACGGAAAAGACTATATAGATGAAAGTTATGAAAATGTAATTGGTATGATTACCAATGTTTATTCCATATTAGACTATGACTTTGGCCAAACATATAAAGGTGGAATGCTGGCATCTGCTTGTGATGAAGCTGAATATGCTTATACAAACAATGATATATGTGATTTTGTAAACGGATCTTGGAGCCCGGCTAATCCAATGTCTAACATCTGGTCTAGTAGCTATAAAGCAATTCAGATATGTAATCAGTATCTGGCTGAATTTCAAGGATTGACATTTGATGAGCTAAAATTGAATGATGACTATCGTGCACAAATGTTCCGTTATACCAACAGTTTCAAGGAAGCTCGTTTTTTGCGTGCATATTTTTATTTTAATTTAGTACGTGCTTATGGAGATGTTCCATATTTTACAGAAATGGTAACTACAGATCAAGTAAACAGTCTGACACGCACCCCTGCACAGGAAATTTTTAACGCCATTATAGCAGAATGTGACAAATTATCTACAGAATTACCTGCAGACTATACAAAACTTGGATTGGACGGAATTGCCCCAGCAGAGAACGGTCGTGTTACTTGTTATGCAGCTTTGGCATTAAAAGCACGTGCTGCTTTATATGCTGCCAGTCCATTATTTAATCCGGAAAATAACAAAGATTTGTGGCGTAGAGCGGCTGAAGCTAATAAAGAGGTAATTGAAACTTGTACAGCTAATGGTTTTAAATTAAGTAAATATTCAGAATTGTGGGGACCTAACAACTGGTCAAATAATGAAATGATTTTTGTTCGTCGATATAATGGTAACATCAGCACATTGGAAGAATATAATTTTCCGATGGGAGTGCCAGGTGGAAACTCCGGTAATTGCCCAACACAAAATATGGTTGACGCCTATGAAATGAAAGCTACTGGAAAAATGTGGAATGAAACAGGAAGTGGTTATGACGCTTCTAATCCATATGCCGGACGTGATCCACGTTTCGATATGACTATTGTAAAGAATGGAGATACAAAATGGCCGTCAAAGAATGCCAATCCTATTGAAACTTTTTATGGAGGTTTAAATGCTGAACCTCTTTCAGGTGCAACCCCTACCGGATATTATTTGAAAAAATATTTGGATTCAGCCATTGATCTGAGTGCTAATAGTACAACAAAAACCAGCCGCCATTCATGGATCACTTATCGTTTAGGAGAATTTTACTTAAACTATGCAGAAGCCATATTCCAATATACGGGTTCTGCTGATAATGCTGGTGAATTCGGAATGACAGCTTGTGAAGCGGTAAATATCATACGTAATCGTACTGATGTTAAAATGCCGGAATTTCCAACAGGTTTGTCGGCAGATGCCTTTTGGAATAAATATCAGAATGAGCGCATGGTAGAATTGGCTTTTGAGGGACATCGTTTTTATGATCTGAGAAGATGGAAAGATGGTGATAAATTAAAGAGCATCATAGAAATGAAACTTACAAAAAATGAGAATGGTACTATCACTTATAAACGAAATGTTGTCAATCGTGTTTGGGATGATAAAATGTATCTTTTCCCAATTCCACAATCGGAACGTATGAAAAACCCTAATTTGTCTCAAAACGCAGGATGGTAATAGAATAAACGTACAATAAGAGGATGCATCAATATGTATAAAGCATCCTCTTTTACCTTTAAATTATAATTTATAGAAATGTCATGAAACAATCTAGATTTTATATCCTCTTTTTCTTTGTAGTTTGTATCGGGCTATTTTGCTCTTGTCTCAGTAATGACGATGATGCGCAATGGTCTAAATTTAATGGTGTATATGTTACGGTTGGTGGAGACAATATTCGTGGCTACAAGTTATACACGGATTTTGGTGCAATTTTAGTTCCAACAGAAGAAAGTCTTAATCGTATACCTTGGTTAAAAGAAGTGCAACGTGCCATAGTTAGTTTTAACTTATTGGATGAAAATGAAAATACAACTCAATTGGAGGACGGAAAAACTTATGATGTTATATTAAACAGTACGAATGGAATGAACCAACAGATTCCTACTTTTACAGTTCATGTTGACACTTTAAGTGAAGAGTATCAAATATTCGGTCAAGACTCTATCCAACTAAAAAATAAGAGTATTTATTCATTAGATAAAACGGCCGGAGCATTCTATATAAAAAATGGTTATATGAATATTGTTCCAACTTTTGAGTATGATTTATATAAGCCGGTTTTCTTTTTATTATACTATGATGGCGAAAAGGATATAGATATTTATTATAAATTTCAAGATAAAGGTATGAATGATGACGATCTTATCGATGTATATTTGAATTCAGAAACCGTTTCCGGACAAGAACAAATACATTGTAAAATGGCTTTGAAAGATTTTATGCTTCCCTAAAACATTGGATTCTTCATTGAATTTGCGGAAGTTTTACCGATGAAAACGGTAGGGGATTAGTTAGTCAAGAAAAATATTATACAAAACTTGAGAAATGAAATACTGATATATGGATTTTTCAATTGAAAGCTATTTGAGAAATCCATATATCAGTATTTTTTAAGTCAGTAAGCATTCGATAAACAACAGGTCTTAAACCTTTATATATAACAATAGAAACTGTCACTATGAACCTATATGTTGAAATCAGCACTAATTGTCAGCTTCCCTATTTTGTTTTGTCAATACACATTCCAGGTATTGCAATTTCCAATTGTACGGAAGTATATTCAACAATTCTTCATAAGTTACCTGTTTTGTGATAGGACATTCGGATGACAACATCATTCAGATACTTCCTTGGCGTTACATCGTATACTGTACCTTACAGATAGCCAGCAGAGAACATACAACCGATATATTAACTGTTGCTTCATGGTTTCCATTAAAGAGATAATTTTTTCTATTCCATAGTTATCGATCTGATAACATTTTCTACCAAAATATTATTTCCAAGCAGATGTCCGTCTTCCAAACATTTCATTATATTGTCCCATCGGTATAGGGTAAGCATCCAAAGCCTGTTCAAAATGATGGTAGATATGCACCAAGCAATTGAGCAACTACACATCGGGGGTAGTCTTGAAGGCTACCTCATAGTCTGCAAAACCTTCGCATTGAAACTATCCCTTAAAGTGATATTGGTCTGTCAGGGATTCGATAACCGTTCCGCTCTGCGATCCCTTGTCGTAATGGAAGATTACCAGTTTCTCCATGACTGACCTTACTATCGACAAGTATTCCTTATCGGTCCCCAATGCTTTTCCCTATTAATGACTGGAACAGTGCTTTCGTCTGCCTGTTATAGTCACAAGAAAAGACTTCCTGTTTGAGTTCTTCATACAGAAGTTTGAGCAGTTCTACCGTTTTCTTGAAATATCCATCCAGCGTACTTTCCGTAAGGCCTTTCATCTCAAAATGTCCGTTAGAAAGTGATTATAATAACCTTTACGCCAAATGGACCGGTATAGACTGCAAAGCCGAGGAGTCTAATGAAATATTAATGTCATGCCAACACACTTCTTCGGCAACCGGACGTTTCGGAAACCGTACTTATAGTTACTTCAACCCACAATTCTCCAACTTCTCCGGTGGTTGGACACAACGTGGCCAATATATTGGTGGTATGGACTTCCAACGTTGCCGTCCTACAGAATACGCTTATGCTATCTTTGACAATGTGAATGACTCACGTATGTGGAAAACATTCAAAACTGTCTACGGATTGAATAATATTGCATCGAAAGCAGATGATGTAGTGGCTACAAACGGTATTACAGCCGATCAGGTTCCAACACTAGGCGACCAAGGCATCATCTTTATTCTTAATAAAAAAAGTGACAACCGTTTTAAAGACGCTACAAACTCCGATTATGGAACAGTAGGTCGTGGTGGTATAGCCCACTCCTTTGTAAACCCCGAAACAAATAAATGGGTGCCGAATGTGTTCCCTGTATATGCCGGTGGTCAATATGTATTGAACACCTATGGTGTTAGCGGAAATCCAGCACAGTCCAATGTCTTCTGTGGTATCAATAAAACTGATGACGGCTCGCGTACAGCAGAAAAAGGGGACGCACATCGTGATGTCATTATGGCCCGTACAGGCGAAACTTATCTGATAAAAGCGGAAGCGCAAGTACGTTCCGGTAACTTCCAGGATGCTATACCTTCTTCGTCTATATTTGCATAAATCAAAAATCAAAGATACTATGGAACTATTACCAACAATCAGAAAAAGCATAATTGCATTCGTTCTGCTACCCGCACTTCTATATGCAGGTATCCCTCCCACCCTACAAAGCGATGCCTCACAAAGAATGACCAAAGATATCATGAACCGTGCTTACATCACCCCCAAACGTATTGTTACCAAATACGCAGGATGTAAGAATAATCTAATAAAAGACGAACACTATTTATTAGAGCGTGGAAACGGCCAATCGGAAATGAACAGAAAAAGATGTTGCATAATGACCTCTACTGAAACAGAAAAGGCATCCTTATTACTGGATTTCGGCAGTGAACTGCATGGAGGATTAAAACTCGTCATGGGCAGTTCCAGCCGTAGGGAGCCTTCTTTGGTAAGGATACGTTTCGGAGAATCTGTTGGAGAAGCTAACAGTAGCACTTCAAATTCCGAATGGAAAGTGGGATTTTCAACAGACGATCATGCCAAACGTGATATCATCATGGAAATTCCCCGTGACGGCATGATTGAAATAGGCAATACCGGTTTCCGCTTTGTCCGCCTCGACTTGCTGCAAAACAACGCCACTATCTCTTTAAAAGAAATTTCAGCTATCCTGCGCTACCGTGATATTCCCTATCTGGGATCTTTCGAATGCAACGACCAACGTTTAAACAAAATATGGATTACCGGAGCCTATACTGTCCACTTGAACATGCAGGAGTTTTTATGGGATGGCATCAAACGTGACCGAATAGTCTGGCTGGGCGATATGCATCCTGAATTAATGACCATCAGCCGTGTTTTCGGATACAATGAGGTGATCCCCAACAGTTTGGACTTGGCTTGCAAACAATTTCCTTTACCCAATTGGATGAATGGCATGAGTGCATACAGCCTATGGTATCTGATCAACCAATATGAATGGTATCACCAGACCGGCGATATTGATTTTTTAAAGAAACATTCCGATTATATCAGCGGGTTAATCCATCTGATAAACGGGAAAGTGGATGATGCGGGAAATGAAACGTTAGCGCCTGCCCGCTTTTTGGACTGGCCATCCAGCGGAAATAAAGCCGGAGTTGAGGCAGGATATCGCGCACTGATCGTATGGGCTATGCAAGATGCGCATCAATTGTCTTTAAAACTTGGCAACACCTCTGATGCTCAATTATGTCTGGATATTATCAACCGGATGAAAAAAAAGATATTACCTCACAACAATCTGAAACAGGCAGCTTCATTAATGGCCATCACCGGATTGATGGATCCCCAACAGGCTTGCGATGAAGTTATCTCTGTAGGCGGTGGAAAAGGCTTTTCCACTTTTTACGGGTATTATATGCTGGAAGCATTAGCCAAAGCAGGTGAGTATGAGAAAGCAATAGATATCATTAATACTTTCTGGGGAGCCATGCTGGATTTGGGAGCAACCACGTTTTGGGAAGATTTCAATCTGGACTGGATTCCTAATGCCGCTCCTATAGACGAACCTGTTCCAGCCGGGAAAAAAGACATACATGGCGATTTCGGCGCCTATTGCTATCCCGGATTCCGTCACAGCCTTTGCCATGGGTGGTCTTCAGGACCTACTACATGGCTGTCAGATCATGTATTAGGTATAAAAATCGTGGACGTGGAACGCAAGCAGATCAGTATTGAGCCACACTTGGGTAAATTAGAATGGGCCAAAGGTACTTATCCCACCCCTTGGGGCGTGATAGAAGTCAGCCACGAGAAGAAAGCCGATGGTAAAATCGCAACCAAAGTAAAACTTCCGAAAGGTGTAAGACAAATTTAATTATAAAAAATCGTTATCAAACTTCTATAAAAACTGGATCTTATGAAAAACATAATGATATGGATTATGCTCCTCTTGAGTATAACTTATACTGACGCCCAAAATGGAAAATCTCCTAGAAAAGACTATGCCAAATTAGCTAATTATGATGAAAGTAAGGTTCCGCAATATACCTTACCTTCCGTATTAATGTGCCACGACGGAGAAATGGTTCAGACCAAGGAACAATGGGAGCAAAAACGCCGCCCCGAAATTTTAAACCTGTTCACGACTTATATGTTTGGCAAAGCACCTGTATTAAAACACAAACTGCCTTGTACAGTCAGTCGGATCAATGAAAAAGCTCTGAACGGACGTGCCACCCGGAAAGAAATAACCATCCAATTAACAGACGATCCACAGGGGCCCCACATCGACTTGCAACTGTATCTTCCTAATCATGTATCAGGAAAAATTCCGGTTTTTCTAGGCATCAGCTTCATGCCCAATTACACGATATATGATGATCCCGATTTATCTGTCCCCGAAATAACAGATGAAAAAATGAAGAAAAGATCTTTCAGGGGATCAATGGACAAATCCTGGCAGCTTGATAAAATTTTGGAACACGGATATGGTCTGGCCACTTTCTGTTATAATGATGTGGATCCCGATTTTGACGATGACTTCCAAAATGGTGTGCATCCTTATTATTACGAGAAAGGGCAGAATTTCCCAGATCCGGATCAATGGGGTTCCATTGCAGCTTGGGCATGGGGCATGAGCCGTGCCATGGATTATCTGGAAACAGACAAAAAAGTGGATGCTAAAAAAGTTGCCGTGATAGGTCATTCTCGTCTTGGCAAAACCGCTGTCTGGGCCGGAGCCTCCGATCCGCGTTTTGCTTTAGTCATATCCGGGAATTCGGGATGTTGTGGAGTTGCCATCTCACGTCGTTGTTTCGGTGAGACTGTAGAAGCTATGAATGTACGTTTTCCTCATTGGTTCTGTGGTAATTACAAACAATTTAATGACAGGGAAAAATACTTACCTTTCGACCAGCACGAACTTGTTGCCCTAATTGCTCCAAGACCTATATATATAGCCAGTGCAGAAGAAGACAACTGGTCCGACCAAAAAGGTGAATTTCTAGGAGGTAAAGGAGCTGAACCTGTATATGCCCTCTATGGTTTGGGCGGAATAGGTTGTGAAGAAATGCCTCCCGTAGATACACCTTACATGAATGGCCCTATCGCATACCACAATCGCAAAGGACCTCACGCTGTTCTTCCATACGATTGGGAACAATTCCTTCGCTTTGCTGACAAATATTTTAAAAACAAATAATTAATATATAAATCAATGATGAAAAACAAGAACCTACTTATAGGATTATGCTCAGTACCCCTGTTGCTTAGCATATCAACAAACATGACAGCCCAAGACTTGCGTGAACGTACATATTATTACGAAATACTAGAACCACGCCATGAGCCCAAACCGGAAATCAAAGGTTTTGCAACTGAAAGAATAAAAGAAAACTTAGACAGAGGGTTAACAGCCACCCCATCTGCAGACGGGAAAGGTATCTACCTCAGTTGGAGACTATTGGAACAAGATGGAACTGACACTTCCTTCCACCTCTACCGTTCTGCAAACGGCAAGACACAGCGTTTATCAAAAAATCCAATTAAAAACACCTGTGACTTTGTTGACCAGACTCCCGTTTCTGGAAAAGCAACCTATTGGATCTGTGCATTAGATAAAAAGAAAAAAGTAATTGACACATCTTCCAAATTGGATGTGGACTGTTCTTTATTGAGAAACTATCAGTCCATTAAATTGAACCGTAATATAAAAGCAGGCAAAATAGCCGTTGCTGATTTGAACGGGGATGGCATTTACGATTATATCATCCGCACCCCGGAAAAAAATGTGGATCCCGGAATGCCCGGTACTTTGGATGGTTCAACTTATCAAATTGAGGCTTATTTAAGTGACGGCACTTTTTTATGGTCTAAAGATTTAGGACAAGGTATCGAGCCCGGTGTTTGGTACTCCCCTTTCATCGCATACGACTTCAATGGAGATGGCAAAGCAGAAATTGCCTTAAAAACAGCTCCGGAAACAACCAAACGAAATGAAAAAGGACGGGTAGATTCCGGTGAGGAGTATCTAAGTGTATGGGATGGAATGACCGGAAAAGAAATTGCCCGCGTGGACTGGCCTGAACGGAATGACAGGTATGGAAATCTGGTCCGGCAGAACCGTAACCAAATAGGGATGGCCTATCTGGACGGCAAAACCCCTTATATATTGGCATGTCGTGGCACTTACAAACTGATGACTGTAGATGCATGGCAGCTGAAAGATAACAAACTGGAACGTGCATGGCGATGGGACGGCGATGAAGAAAATCCCGTAGTAAGAAGCATGGGTTCCCATAATATGGTATGTGGTGATGTGGATGAAGATGGAAAAGATGAAATTCTGTTAGGCTCATGCATGCTTGATGATAACGGGACTTTACTATGGTCTACCGGACTAGGACACCCTGATAAAATCTATCTGACTGATATCGACCCGGATCGTCCGGGTATGGAAGTATTCCTTTGTCTGGAACCTTGGCACGAGAACGGCCGTGGCGTTTGTGTTGTGGATGCCAGAACAGGACAACCGGTATGGAATATCGGTCATAAGACATTCCATGTAGGCGATGGGATGGTTGCTGATTTTGATCCGGTCCACAAAGGTCTGGAATGTTTTGCCAGCGAAGACCGTAAAGGAGGCAGCACAGACAAATATCTACTTTCAGCTGACGGTAAACCTTTAGGTAAAAATGAAGAAGTGCCCTCCTGCCGTAATTGGGCCTGGTGGGACGGTGACTTATTGCGCGAAACATTCAAAGGGGACGATAACCGATGGGGGGCAAGTTCCTCTTCAAACGGTCGTTCACTAAGTATTGTAAAATGGAAAGGAGAAACACTGACACAAGGAATTGAAGGTGATATCTTAATGATCGCAGACTTATATGGAGACTGGCGTGAAGAAATAATCACCGCATTGCCCGGTGAAATACGTATCTACACAACCAATCTTCCGGCAAAAGACCGTCGTACCACATTGATGCAAGACGGAATATATAGAAGTTATGTA
>PPYE01207890.1_pt1 | contig 17353 bp, 14 predicted proteins | sample 1559881 | NCBI WGS metagenome assembly PPYE01 (sample SAMN08240022, study PRJNA423297) | Human gut metagenome, whole genome shotgun sequencing project. | reverse complement strand
CTTCCTGGAGCACCCCTGCTCCGCAAAGATAACCCTGCCGCCCATGTCGGCGGTCTGGTTCCGCTTCACCCCCGCGCCGAAAAAGGCGAAGAAGGCCGCAAAGCCCGCCGCCAAGAAGCCCGCCAAGGCCGCCGAAAAGGCCCCCGCCGAGGAGGGCGGCAAGGCCCTGGTGAAGGCCGGTGAAAATGCCGTGGCCAAGCGAGGCGAGCGCGCCATCGCAAAGCGCGGCGAAAAGGCAATAGCCAAGAGGGGTGAAAAGGCCATAGCCCACCGCGGCGAGAGGGCCCTCACCAAGACCGGTGACGAGCCCGCGGCCAAACCCAAAAAGACGGCAAAGAAGAAATAGTCCCCCGTCGCTCCGGCAACAGCAACAACCTTCCAAGCGAAAGGACTGGTCAACATGAAACGTGAATTCCAACAGCTTCTCCTTGAAAAGGGACGCGACAGGATGCCCAACGTGCTCATAGCCGCGGCGGAGTGCGCGCCCATCTCCAAGACCGGCGGCCTGGCCGACGTCGTCGGCACGCTGCCCAAGAGCCTCGCCGCCCTCGGCGTGGACGCGCGCGTCATCACCCCGTACCACCGCGTGGTAAAGGACAAGTACCACGACAAGGTCGAGCACATGTTCAGCTTTTCGGTGGACCTCGGCTGGCGCAGCCAGTATGTTGGAATTGAGCGCCTCGTCGTCGACGGCGTCACCATCTACCTCGTGGACAACGAGTACTACTTCGGCGACAAGATATACAGGGGCGGCCAGGCGGAGGGCGAGCAGTACGCCTTCTTCACCCGCGCGGTGCTCGACGCCATCCCCAACCTCGGCTTCTTCCCCGACATCCTCCACTGCAACGACTGGCACACGGCCATGCTGCCCATGCTGCTGCGCACCCAGTACGGCTACTATGTCCACGGCAAGATAAAGACCCTGCTCACCATCCACAACATCGCCTATCAGGGCAAGTTCGGCTTCGACTTCTTCCGCGACCTGCTGCGGGTGGAGGACAGGTATTTCACCAGCGAGTTCATGGAGCTCAACGGCTGCGCCGCCTTCCTGAAGGCCGGCTGCGTGTTCGCCGACCGGCTGAGCACCGTCAGCCCCAGCTACGCGGACGAGATCTGCACCCCCTATTACGGCGAGGGGCTCGAGGGCATCCTCTCCGCGCGGCGCCACCAGCTCAGCGGCATACTCAACGGCATAGACAAGAAGGTCTTCAACCCCTACACCGACCAGCTCATCGCCAAGCGCTACGACAAGGGCCACCTCAAGGGCAAGCAGGTCTGCAAGGAGAGCCTGATGTTCGACATGGGCCTCCAGGGCGGCGCGGACACCCCGCTCGTCGCCATGGTCTCCCGCATGACCGACCAGAAGGGCTTCGACCTCGTGGAGCGCGTGCTCGACGAGATGATGGACTTCGACATCTGCTTCCTCCTGCTCGGCTCCGGCGAGGCCAGGTATGAGGACTTCATGCGCGAGGCCGAGAGCCGCCACCGCGGCCGCCTCTGCGCCTACATCGGCTACAACGAGGAGCTCTCGCACAAGGTCTACGCGGGCGCGGACATGCTGCTCATGCCCTCCCGCTTCGAGCCCTGCGGCCTCTCCCAGATGATAGCCATGCGCTACGGCGCGCTGCCCATCGTCCGCGAGACCGGCGGGCTGCGCGACTCCGTCGTGCCCTACAACCAGTACACCGGCGAGGGCACCGGCTTCACCTTCGCCAACTACAACGCGCACGAGATGAAGGACGCCGTAGAGCGCGCCGTCCGCGTCTACCGCGAGCAGCCCGAGGTCTGGACCGCGCTCATGCGCAGCGCCATGACCGCCGACTTCGGCTTTGAGCGCTCCGCCGAGGAGTACGCGCGGCTCTACATAGACATTCTATGAGCGAAAACGGGACGGGACCCGCAAGGGTGAGCGTATATTTCGGCGGCACTGCCCACGAGATATGGACGAACAGCGGCCTCTCCGTGAGCTACACGGGGCGGCATGAGGTCTGCGCCGTGAGGGACGGCGCGGTGTATCGCGCCGAGGCGCCGGTGCCGGCGCGCTCCGGCGACGTGAAGGCGGACTACAACGAACTGGCGAAGAGCGAGGAGCTGGCCGTGAGCCTCAACAGCGGCACGGCTCCTCCGCTCACGCGCGCCTATTTCAACGCGGCCGCGGCCGCGGCGGAGGCCTTTTCGGGCCTCTGGGACATCCGGGACCTGCCCGGGCGGCTCCCGCGCGAGCTCTCCGGCGGCTATGAGGCGCTGCTGATCCCGGAGACGATGCGCCTGCTGCTCGACGAGCGCGGCGCCTCCTGGGAGGCGGCCTGCGACATAACGGCGCGCTGCTTCACGCTCCGCGTGCCGGAGGGCGTGAGGGACGCGCGCGTCCCGCTCGGCGCGGTGTCGGCCCTGCAGCCGAGGGACGCCGGGCTCATCCGCGCCATAAACGAAAAGCTCTGCGGCCGGCTCTGGGACGCCTATCCCGGCGACTGGCAGCGCATAGGCGAGAGCGCCGTAGTGCGTGACGGCGAGGTGGACCTCGTCACGCTCTGCGCGGCGTGCTGCGGCACAATAATCTGTACGAAGGAGCGGCGGGCCGGGTCTCTGCGCGCGATGTACACCCTCATGCCCGCCAGATTTGCGGATATATGATAATCTCCGAGCTGACTCCACACATAACCCACGACGCGGCGCGCGAGAGCTGCCGCTGCCCCATCGGCGCCGTCACCACCGGCAGCGCCGTGACCCTGGCCTTCACCGACGGGCTCGCCTCCGTGCTGGATGCCGAGCTCGTGCTCTACGGCGACGGCTTTGAGTCCCGCCACGAGATGGCCCTCTCCGACGGGCGCTGGTATGTCAGCGTCACCATGCCGGAGGAGCCCGCGGCGCTCTGGTACGTCTTCCGCATCAGCCTCTCCGGCGGGGAATACTGGCTCTGCGCCGGCGAGAGCGGCCGCTTCGGCCAGCTAATGAGCGCCCGGGGCGAGGGCTTCCGCCTCACGGTCTATGCCGGGGGCTTCGAGACCCCGGCCTGGTTCCGCCGGTGCATAATGTATCAGATCTTCCCGGACCGCTTCGCCCGGGACTGGAGCGACGCCGCGCGCGAGGGCATTGAAAAGCACCGCGCCATGGGCCGGCATGTCAAGTACCACGAGGACTGGAACGAGCCCGTGGACTGGCAGCCCAACAGCGCCGACGGCTTTTATTTCCCGCTCGACTTCTACGGCGGCACGCTCAAGGGCGTCGAGAGCCGCCTCAACTACCTCAAGAGCCTGGGTGTCGGCGTCATCTACTTCAACCCCGTGTTCGAGGCCTGCTCCAACCACCGCTACGACACGGCGGATTACCTGAACATCGACCCCATCCTCGGCACCAACGCGGACTTTGAGGACCTCTGCACCGCGGCCGAGCGCATGGGCATACGCATAATGCTCGACGGCGTCTTTTCCCACACGGGCGCGGACAGCATCTACTTCAACAAGTTCTCGCACTACCCGGACGCCGGAGCCTACAACGCCGGGGCCGCCTCGCCCTATTACGGCTGGTACGACTTTCGGCACTACCCGAACGACTACCGCTGCTGGTGGAACTTCCCCGACCTGCCCGAGGTGGACGAGGGCAACGCCGACTGGCGCGACTTTGTCATCACCGGGCGGGACAGCGTGGTGCGCACCTGGATACGCCGCGGCGCGGCCGGCTGGAGGCTGGACGTGGCCGACGAGCTGCCGGACGAGGCGCTCTGCCTCATCCGTCAGGCTGCGAAGGCTGAGGACCCGGACGCCGTCGTGCTCGGCGAGGTCTGGGAGGACGCGATCATCAAGCACAGCTACGGCTCGCGCCGGAAATACGCCCTGGGCGAGTCGCTGGACTCCGTTATGAACTACCCCTTCCGCTCGGCGGTCATCGACTTTCTCTGCTTCCGCACGGATGCGCGAGCGCTGGCGGCCTTCCTGCTCGGGCAGAGGCTCAACTACCCCGCGCCGATGTACTTCTCGCTCATGAACCTGCTCTCCTCGCACGACGTGGAGCGCGTGCGCACCGCCCTGGCCACCCGGCTAGACGCGCGCAGCATGAGCCGGGAGCAGCAGGCGGGCTTCATAGTCGGCGACGCACAGGACGCGCGCGGCGCGGCGATGCAGAGGCTGGCCGCGGCCATACAATACGCCATCCCCGGCGTCCCCTGCGTCTATTACGGCGACGAGACCGGCATGGGCGGCATGCTCGACCCCTTTGACCGCGCGCCCTTCACCACCGGTGCGAGGCCGCTGACCGACTGGTACACCGCCCTCGGCAAGATACGCAGCGCGCACGACGCGCTCTCCACCGGCGCGGCCGCCTTCTTTGCGCCGGATGCGGACGTCATCTGCATACTGCGCTGCATCTCCGGCGGGGCGGACGCCTTCGGCGAGGCCGCGGCGGACGGGGCCGTCCTCGCCGTCATAAACCGCACCGACTGGGAGAAGGACCTGGTGCTCGACCTCTGGCTGGACAACGCCGGGCTCACCGCGGCGGAGCTCGCCGGGCTGCGCGCGCAGAACCACACCCGCGCCGAGTGCCTGCTCACGGGCGAGACCGCGGAGATAAGCGAGGGCCTGCTCAGGCTCAAGCTGCCGCCGGAATCCGTCCGGATATTCGAGCTCAAATAAAGACCACGGCGGGCGGAGCATTTCCGCCCGCTTTGCATGGCTGCGGCAATATTGTATATGTATACGGGAGGACTGTATGAAACAGGAGAGAAACTTTCCCTCTGTGGTTATAACCAGAAAGGCCGAGAACGCCGCGCGCGCCGGGCACCCCTGGGTCTACGCCGAGGAGATCACCGAGCGCCGGGGCGAGCTCAGGCAGGGCTGCATAACCGACGTGTTCTCGCAGAAGGGCGCCTGGCTGGGCGCGGGCTTTTACAGCGAGACAAGCAAGATCGGCGTGCGCATCCTCTCGGACAACGCCAACGAGAGCTTCGGCCCCGAGTTCTTCGAGCGCCGGGTGAAATACGCCCTCGAATACCGCCGGGCCGTCATGGAGGACCTCGGCTGCTGCCGGCTCATCTTCGGCGAGGCCGACGGGCTGCCGGGGCTGACGGTGGATAAATTTTCAGACATCCTCGTCGCCCAGGTGCTCTCCTACGGCACGGACAGCGTGAAGGACGTCGTCTACCGCGCGCTCTGCGAACAGCTGGAGGCCATGGGCGAGCACGTCTCCGGCGTCTACGAGCGCAACGAGGCCGCGCTGCGCGACCTCGAGGGCCTGCCCCGGTACAAGGGCTGGTACGAGGGCCCGCCGCACGGCGAGAGCACCGTCACGGAGATCTGCGAAAACGGCGTGCGCTACGCCGTGGACTTTGAAAACGGGCAGAAGACCGGCTTTTTCCTCGACCAGAAGCTCAACCGCCTCGCCGTTGCCAAGCTGGCGCGGGGCCGCCGCGTGCTCGACTGCTTCACGCACACGGGCTCCTTCGCCCTCAACGCCGCGCTGCACGGGGCGGAGCACGTCACCGCCGTGGACGTCTCCGAGTCCGCCGTCGAGATGGCGCGGCGCAACGCCGTGCTCAACGGTCTGGAGGGCAGGATGGACTTCCTCGCCGCCGACGTCTTTGAGCTGCTGCCCCGGCTCTGCGAGGAGCGGGCGAAGTACGACCTCGTCATCCTCGACCCGCCTGCCTTCACCAAGAGCCGCCGGACTATCCACTCCGCCGAGCGCGGCTACCGCGAGATAAACTACCGCGCCATGCGATTGCTGCCCCGCGGCGGCTACCTCGCCACCTGCTCCTGCTCGCACTTCATGGAGAGCGAAAACTTTGAATATATGCTGAAAAATGCGGCTAAAGATGCAAACGTCCGCCTCCGCGAAGTGGAAGTCCGCAAGCAGGCGCCGGATCATCCCATCCTCTGGAACGTGCCTGAAACCTCATATCTCAAGTTCTACATCTTCCAGATAGTGTGATTTTTTGTGCAATGCCCACAAAAACCGCGTCCGAGATTCTGCATAAAAATAAAATACGCCGAAACTGAAAAAGGCCCTTGCATATTTATTCACCCGGGTATATACTTAGCGCATATTAAGCGACACGCAAATGAATATGGAGGCATCGTTATGAATAAATCGGACATCAAGAAAGTCGTTCTCGCCTATTCCGGCGGCCTGGACACCTCGATAATCATCCCCTGGCTGAAGGAGAACTACAACAACTGCGAGGTCATCGCCGTCTCCGGCAACGTCGGCCAGGCCGACGAGCTGGAGGGCCTCGAGGAGAAGGCCCTCAAGACCGGCGCGAGCAAGCTCTACGTCGAGGACCTGACCGACGAGTTCGTCGACGACTTCATCATTCCGGCCGTGAAGGCCGGCGCGAAGTACGAGGACTACATGCTCGGCACCTCCCTCGCGAGGCCGGTCATCGCCAAGCGCCTCGCCGAGATCGCCATCGCCGAGGGCGCGGACGCCATCTGCCACGGCTGCACCGGCAAGGGCAACGACCAGGTCCGTTTCGAGCTGACGCTCAAGCACTTCGTCCCCAACATGCCCATCATCGCCCCCTGGCGTGAGTGGTCCATCAAGTCCAGGGAAGAGGAGATAGAGTTCGCCGAGGCGCACAACGTGCCCCTGAAGATAAACCGCGAGACCAACTACTCCAAGGACAAGAACCTCTGGCACCTCAGCCACGAGGGCCTCGACCTCGAGGACGCGGGCAACGAGCCGCAGTATGAGAAGAAGGGCTTCCTCGAGATGGGCGTCTCCCCCATCGACGCGCCCGACACGCCGACCTACATCACCCTCGACTTCGAGGCGGGCGTCCCCGTGGCGCTCGACGGCGTGAAGATGAGCGCGAAGGACATCATCCTCAAGCTCAACGAGCTCGGCGGCGCCAACGGCATCGGCCTGCTCGACATCGTGGAGAACAGACTCGTCGGCATGAAGTGCCGCGGCGTCTACGAGACCCCGGGCGGCACCATCCTCTACGCCGCGCACGAGTACCTCGAGACGCTCTGCCTCGACAAGATGACCATGCACAAGAAGCAGGAGCTGGCCATCACCTTCGGCGAGCTGGTCTACGACGGCCAGTGGTACACCCCGCTGCGCGAGGCGCTCTCCGCCTTCGTCGACAAGACCCAGGAGCACGTCACCGGCAAGGTCAAGCTCTGCCTCTACAAGGGCAACGTCATCAAGGCCGGCGCCTGGAGCGACTGGAGCCTTTACAGCGAGGAGATCGCCACCTTCGGCGAGGACCACGTCTACGACCAGACCGACGCCAAGGGCTTCATAAACCTCTTCGGCCTGCCGATAAAAGTTCAGGCGCAGGTTGACGCGAAGAACGCGAAGAAGTAAGATATTATAGTTTGGCTTTCACTAAGGGGCGGGGGCTATCCCCCGCCTCTTTGGAGGATATACAGGGGGAAACGGAATTGGAAAAGCTCTGGGCCGGACGCGCGCACGGCGCGCTGGACAAGGCGGCGGACGACTTCAACTCGTCCATCTCCGTCGACAGCCGGATGTACCGGCAGGACATAAGGGGCAGCATGGCCCACGCGGCGATGCTCGCCAAGCAGGGCATAATCTCCGCCGCGGAGGGCAAGGCTCTCATAGAGGGCCTGGGCGGCATCCTCGCCGACATCGACGAGGGCAAGCTCGCCATAGACCCCGCCGCGGAGGACATACACAGCTTCATAGAGGCCGTCCTCACCGAGCGCCTGGGCGACACGGGCCGCAAGCTGCACACCGCGCGCAGCCGGAACGACCAGGTGGCAGTCGACACGCGGCTCTACCTGCGCGACGCGGCCGCGGAGACCATAGAGCTCATCGCAAAGCTCATCTCCGCCCTCTGCGCCCAGGCCGAGAAGAACTCCGACGCCATCATGCCGGGCTACACGCATCTGCAGCGCGCGCAGCCCATCACCTTTGCGCACCAGCTCCTTGCCTACGGCATGATGCTCTCGCGCGACATGGGCCGCCTCTCCGACGCGGCAAGGCGCATGAACCTCTCCCCCCTCGGCGCCTGCGCCCTCGCCGGGACGACCCACCCCATAGACCGCGAGTTCACCGCCGCGGAGCTCGGCTTCGACGGGGTCTGCCTCAACAGCCTCGACGCCGTTTCCGACCGCGACTTCTGCGTGGAGCTGACCTCGGCGCTCGCGCTGGTGATGATGCACCTCTCGCGCCTGGCCGAGGAGCTCATACTCTGGACCAGCTGGGAGTTCCGCTTCGTGGAGCTCTCTGACGCCTACACGACGGGCTCCTCCATCATGCCGCAGAAGAAGAACTCCGACATGGCCGAGCTCGTGCGCGGCAAGACCGGCCGGGTCTACGGCGACCTCATGACCCTCCTCACCATGCTCAAGGGCCTGCCCCTCGCCTACAACAAGGACATGCAGGAGGACAAGGAGGCCGTTTTCGACGCCTTTGACACCGTGAACGCCTGCCTCGGCGTCTTCGCGCCGATGATAGAGACGATGACGGTGAAAAAGGAGAACATGCTCGCCGCGGCGAAGGGCGGCTTCATAAACGCCACCGACCTCGCCGACTGGCTGGCCAAGCGCGGCGTGCCCTTCCGCACGGCCTACAAGCTCACGGGCGAGATCGTCGCCTGGTGCATAGAAAACGGCAAGGACCTCGAGAGCATGACGCTCGAGGAATACAAGAGCTTCTCCGACGAATTTGACGAGAGCCTATATGACGACATTTCCCTCGCCGCGTGCGTGGCGAAGCGCACCTCCCTGGGCGGCGCCTCCCCGGCGAACCTCGCGGCGCAGATAGAGTATTTAAAGCAGGTGACGGCATGACTAAGGTATTCATAGACGGCAGCGCCGGTACGGCCGGGCTGCGCATACACTCCAGGCTCGAAAACCGGGCCGATCTCGAGCTCATCACCCTCACCGGCGAGGCCCGAAAGGACCCCGCGGCGAGGAAGGCGGCGCTCAACTCCTGCGACCTCGCCGTGCTCTGCCTGCCCGACGCCGCGAGCCGCGAGGCCGTGGCGATGATCGAAAACCCCGCCGTCCGCGTTGTGGACACCTCCACGGCCCACCGTGTGGCCCCCGGCTGGGCCTACGGCTTCCCCGAGCTCTCCGCCGCGAGGCGCGAGGCGATAGTCTCCGGCGCGCGAGTGGCCTCCCCCGGCTGCCACGCCGGCGGCTTCATCGTCCTGGTGCAGCCGCTCATAGAGGCCGGGCTGCTGCCCAGCTCCGCCAAGCTCTGCTGCCACTCCCTGACCGGCTACTCCGGCGGCGGCAAGGGCATGATCGCCGACTACGAGGCCCCGGACAGGGACGTCAAGTTCGACTCCGCCCGCCCCTACGGCCTCGGCCAGACGCACAAGCACCTGCCCGAGATGCAGGGCATCACCGGTCTCGACTGCCCGCCCGTCTTCTGCCCCATCGTCGCGGACTACTACTGCGGCATGGTCGTCACGGTGCCGCTCTTCGCCGAGCAGCTGAATCCCGGCTTCGGCATCGAGGACGTCAAGGCCTGCTACGCGGCCAAGTACACCGGCCCCGTCGTGAAGTACACGGAGGCCATGGACCAGGGCGGCTTCATAGACTCCAACGCCCTCGCGGGAAAGGACTCCATGGAGGTGGCGGTGTTCGGCAACGCCGAGCGCATGCTGCTCGTCTCCCGCTTCGACAATCTCGGCAAGGGCGCCTCCGGCGCCGCCGTGCAGTGCATAAACCTCATGCTCGGCGCGGATGAGACCACGGGCCTTGTGCTCTGAGAAGGGAGTTTTCGAAATGACAGAGATAAAGCTCATACCCGGCGGCGTCTGCGCCGCGCAGGGCTTCACCGGCTCCGGCATACACTGCGGCATCCGCAAGAACCGCACCAAGCGCGACCTCGCGCTGATCCTCAGCTCCGTCCCCGCCTCCGCCGCCGCGGTCTACACGACGAACCTCGTCAAGGGCGCGCCGCTGGAGGTCACCAAAAAGCACCTCGCCGACGGCAAGGCCCGCGCGGTCATCTGCAACAGCGGCAACGCCAACACCTGCAACGCCGACGGCATCGAGATCGCCGAGGAGACCTGAGCGCTGCTCGCCAAGGAGCTCGGCATCGCCGCGGAGGACGTCATCGTCGCCTCCACCGGCGTCATCGGCCAGCGCATGAGCATAGAGCCCTTCAAGACCGGCATCCCGCCGCTCTGCGCCGCGCTCGGCAAGAACAGCGAGGACGTGGCCGAGGCCATCATGACCACGGACACCCGGCTCAAGGAGGTCGCCGTGGAGTTCACCGCGGGCGGCAAGACATGTAAGCTCGGCGGCATCGCCAAGGGCAGCGGCATGATACACCCGAACATGGCCACCATGCTGGTGTTCATCACCACGGACTGCGCCATCTCGCCCGAGATGCTGCAAAAGGCCCTCTCCGCCGACGTGCAGAACACCTTCAACATGATAAGCGTCGACGGGGACACCTCCACCAACGACATGGTCGCCGTCATGGCCAACGGCCTCGCCGGGAACGCGGAGATCACCGCCGAGGGCGAGGGCTTCGAGAGCTTCATGAAGGCGCTCAACACAGTGACCGTCCACCTCTGCCGCTGCATCGCCGGCGACGGCGAGGGCGCCACAAAGCTGCTCGAGTGCCTGGTCACCGGCGCGCTCGACGAGGCCGCGGCCAAGACCGTGGCCCGCAGCGTCATCTGCTCCTCCCTGCTCAAGGCCGCGATGTTCGGCGCGGACGCCAACTGGGGCCGCGTCCTCTGCGCGGTGGGCTACTCAGGCGCCCAGGTGGACATCCACAAGGTCGGCGTCGCGTTCCACTCCAAGGCGGGGACCGTACATGTCTGCGAGGACGGCGCGGGCATCCCCTTCTCCGAGGAGGAGGCCAAAAAGGTGTTATCGGAGTCGGAGATCGACATCCTCGTCACCCTTGGCGACGGGGAGGCCTCGGCGACCGCCTGGGGCTGCGACCTCACCTACGATTACGTCAAAATAAACGGAGATTACAGAACCTGAGGGAGAGAGACTATGGACGGACTCATTTCAAAAAGCCAGAGGGCGCAGGTGCTCGTACAGGCCCTGCCCTACATCCAGAAGTACTGGAACCGCGTCGTCGTCATCAAGTACGGCGGGCACGCCATGGAGAACGAGGAGCTCAAGGCCCAGGTCATGCAGGACATCGTGCTGCTGCAGCTCGTAGGCGTCAAGGTGGTGCTCGTGCACGGCGGCGGGCCCGAGATAAACGAGGCCCTGGGCCGCTACGGCGTCCAGTCCGAGTTCGTGAACGGCCTGCGCGTGACGGATGAGGACACGATAAACGTCGTGCAGATGGTGCTCGCCGGCAAGGTCGGCAAGAGCCTCGTCAACCTCATCGAGACGACCGGCGGCAAGGCCATGGGCATCTGCGGCATAGACGGCAGGCTCATAGAGGCCAAGGCGAAGAGTCCCGCCCTCGGCTACGTCGGCGACATCACCCACGTAAACGTCGAGCCGATAAACGACCTGCTCGAAAAGGGCTACATCCCCGTCGTGTCCAGCCTCGGCTGCGACGCGGAGGGCAATGTCTACAACATCAACGCGGACACTATGGCCGCGCACATCTCCGGCGCCATGGGCGCGGAGTGCCTCATCTCCATGACCGACATCGCCGGCATCATGGAAGACCCCGACGATCCTTCGTCCCTCGTGCCCTTCGCCGACATCAACGACGCGGTGGACCTCTTCCGCCGCGGCATAATCAAGGGCGGCATGATCCCGAAGGTCGAGAGCTGCATAGAGGCCCTGCTCTGCGGCGTCAAGAAGGTATTCATCCTCGACGGACGCATCCCGCACTCGATACTGCTCGAGATGCTCACCGACGAGGGCAGCGGCACCATGATGGTGGGGGAGAAAAAATGAACGTTAAAGAACTTGACGGCAAATACGTAGCGGGCACCTACGCCCGCTTCCCGGTGGTCCTCAAGGAGGGCAAGGGCTCTCTCGTCTGGGACGAGGACGGCAAGGAGTACATCGACATGGGCAGCGGCATCGCCGTGAACGCCTTCGGCATCGCTGACCCGGTCTGGGCCGCGGCGGTGTCGGAGCAGCTCGGCAAGCTGCAGCACTGCTCCAACCTCTACTTCTCCGAGCCCTGCGCCAAGCTGGCGGAGGCGCTCTGCGAGAGGACCGGCATGAAGAAGGTCTTCTTCGGCAACTCCGGCGCCGAGGCCAACGAGTGCGCCATAAAGGCCGCGCGCAAGTACGCCGCGGACAAGTACGGCCCTGAACGCTGCAAGATAGTCACCCTCATAAACAGCTTCCACGGCCGCACGATAGCCACGCTCACCGCCACCGGCCAGGAGGAGATGCACCGCGACTTCCAGCCCCTCGTCCCCGGCTTTATCTACACGCCCGCCAACGACTGCGAGGCGCTGCGCAAGCTCGTCGCGGAGCACGACGACATCGCGGCCTTCATGTTCGAACTCGTGCAGGGCGAGGGCGGCGTCATGCCGCTGGAGCAGAGCTTTGTCGACTGCATGGTGGAGATAGCCAAGGCAAAGGACATCCTCCTCGTCTGCGACGAGGTGCAGACCGGCAACGGCCGCACGGGCAGCCTCTACGCCTGGATGCAGTACGGCTTCAAGCCCGATATAATGTCCACGGCCAAGGGCCTGGGCGGCGGACTGCCCATCGGCGCCTGCCTCTTCGGCGAGAAGACCGAGAACGTCCTCACGGCCGGCACCCACGGCTCCACCTTCGGCGGCAACCCCGTCGTCTGCGCCGGAGCCCTCACGATACTCGACAGGATAGACGACAAGCTGCTCGCCGACGTCAAGGCCAAGAGCGCGTATCTCTTCGAGGCCTTCACCGGCGCACCCAGCATCAAGGCCGTCACCGGCATGGGCCTCATGATAGGCCTGCAGACCGAAAAGCCCGCGGCCGAGGTCGTCGCCGCGTGCATGGCGAACGGCGTCCTCGTGCTCACCGCCCACGGCAGGGTGAGGCTGCTGCCCGCCCTGAACATCCCCATGGAGCTTGTAAAGAAGGCGGCGGAGGTGATCCGCGCCGCCTGCGCCTGACAGGAGGGTTATAAAATGGACTTCAAGGGCAAGGACTTCCTCAAGCTGCTCGACTTCACCCCCGACGAGATAACCGCGCTGCTCGACCTCGCCGCCGAGCTCAAGGCCAAGAAAAAGGCCGGCATCCCGCACAAGCTCTGCGACGGCAAGAGCGTGGCGCTCATCTTTGAAAAGACCAGCACCCGCACCCGCTGCTCCTTCGAGGTGGCGGCTCACGACCTCGGCATGCACCCCGTCTACCTCGACCCCACGGGCTCGCAGATAGGCAAGAAGGAGTCGATCGCCGACACGGCCCGCGTGCTCTCGCGGATGTTCGACGGCATCGAGTACCGCGGCTTCGGCCAGAGCATCGTGGAGGAGCTGGCGCAGTACGCCTCCGTGCCCGTCTGGAACGGCCTCACGAACGAGTTCCACCCCACGCAGATCCTCGCCGACATGCTCACCATCCGCGAGCACTTCGGCACGCTCAAGGGTATAAAGCTCGTCTACATGGGCGACGCGCGCTACAACATGGGCAACTCCCTCATGATAGGCTGCGCCAAGCTGGGCATGCACTTCGTGGCCTGCGCGCCGCTGGAGTTCTTCCCCGACGAGAAGCTCATCGACCAGGCGCAGGAGATAGCCGCCGAGACCGGCGCCATCCTCGAGTTCTGGACCGAGCCCGAGACCGCGCTCAAGGACGCGGACGTGGTGTACACCGACATCTGGGTCTCCATGGGCGAGCCGCCCGAGGCCTGGGCCGAGCGCATCGGCGCCATGCTGCCCTACCAGGTGAACGCCAAGGCCATGAGCTATGCCAAGCCCACGGCCGTGTTCATGCACTGCCTGCCCGCCTTCCACGACCTCAAGACCACCATCGGCAAGGAGGTCGGCGAGCAGTACGGCCTCGACGCGCTGGAGGTCACGGACGAGGTCTTTGAGGGCCCGCAGTCCATCGTCTTCGACGAGGCCGAAAACCGCATGCACACCATCAAGGCCGTCATGGCCGCCACCCTCGCCGGGCTGGAGATCTGAAAACCGCATACCGCATAAAAAAGGGCCCGCCGTCAAAAAACGGCGGGCCTTTTCGCCGCCCGTATCAGGAGTATTTCAGCCGCGCCCCGGCGGCTTTAGCGAGCGCAGGGAAGCCCGGAGACACGGTCTCCGGGCTTCCCTCATTTCGTGACGAGCCGCGCGAGCAGGGGCCGGTGGACGCTCACGGCGCCCTTGGGGCAGAACTCCTGGCAGCAGAAGCAGCGGATGCAGATCTTGCTGTTTATGTGGGCCTTGCCCTTCTTCACCACGGCGGCGCCGGCGGGGCAGACCTCGTGGCACTTGCCGCAGCCGATGCACTTTTTCGTGTCCACCTTCGGCCCCGTGCCGAAGTTCCGGCGAAGGAAGGTGTTCAGCAGCGGCAGGGTCTTTTTGAAGGTTATGTCCGTGGAGATGGGCTGCTTTTCAAAGTCCGGCAGCGCGAAGGCGGCCGGGTCGCCGCTTATGTTGAGCTCCGCCTCGCTCGCGGGGCAGAGACCGCGCTTGATGGCCGCGGCCACCGTCGGCGCGTCCTTCGCGTCGAGGCCGATGAGCCCGGCGCAGACCAGGTCAGCGTTGAAGGGCGTGTCCGCCGCCAGCAGCGCGCCCATGTGCCGGGGCTTGCCCTGCGTGGGGCCGTTGCCCTCCATGCACATCACCGCGTCCACCAGGGTCAGCCGCGGCTTGACGTAGGCCGCGAGGTCGCAGAGCATATCGCAGAAGTCCGCCGTCAGCGGGTGCATGTAGTGGAACTCCGGCTTGCGCGTGCCGGGGATGACGCCGAAGAAGTTCTTCACCGCGCAGGTCATGCCCGCCATGGCGTGGGTCTTGAGCTTGGCGAAGTCGATGACGGCGTCGGCCTTCTCCAGCCAGGCGGTGTAGGGAAAGCTCTTGACCGTGTTCCCCTCGGGGAAGGAGACCTCGCAGGTGGAGTAGTCGGAGTTGAGCTGCGCGCCCGCGGCCTCCACGGCGCGCATGCCCGTGCCGGTGTAGATGCTGCCCACCCAGGCGGCAGTGAACGGCCCTCCGGGGCTGTCCCCGACGACGACCTCCGCTCCGCGCTCCGTGAGCATGCGGCAGAGCTCCGTTACGAGCGCCGGGTGAGTCGCCGCCGCCGTCTCTGGCTTCATGCGCGCGACGAGGTTGGCCTTTACGGCGATCTTCATCCCCGGCTCCACCCAGGCTAGTCCTCCCAGCGGCTCGAGCACGGCGGCCAGCGCTCTCCGCGCCGTCTCCGGCTCGTAATTCGGACAGGGTACTATGGATACATTAACGCACATTACGGATACCTCCGTGGGTTTTTGTATATTTTAGCCTAAAATTGTTTTTAGCGCAAGTTTATCTATTGCAATATCCCCAAAACATGATAACATTATAAAGGGGGAGCCTCCGCGCGGGAGATCATCGCGGAGCGCCCGCCGAAACATTGAGGGAAGGAACGATAAAATGGAAGAAATTAAAATAACAAGGACCACCACCCCCAAAGAAAAGACCCCGTCCGACAAGCTCGGCTTCGGTAAGGTTTTCTCCGACCATATGTTCCTCATGAATTACGACGAGGGCCAGGGCTGGCACGACCCGCGCGTCGTCCCCTACGGTCCCATTGAACTCATGCCCTGCGCCAACGTCCTGCACTACGCGCAGGAGATATTCGAGGGCCTGAAGGCCTACCGCACGGCTGAGGGCACCGTTCAGCTCTTCCGGCCGACGGAGAACATCGCGCGTATGAACAACTCCGCCGCCCGCATGTGCATCCCCCACATCCCCGAGGACCTCTACCTCGAGGCCCTCAAGACCATCGTCACCGTGGACGCCGACTGGGTGCCCAGCGAATACGGCACCTCGCTCTATCTGCGCCCCTTCGTCATCGCGACCGACGCCGTCCTCGGCGTGCACGCAGGCCACCACTACCTCTTCTGCATCATCTGCTCCCCCTCCGGCAGCTACTACGCCGAGGGCATCAACCCCGTCAAGATCATGATCGAGAGCCGCGATGTCCGCGCCGTCCGCGGCGGCACGGGCTACGCCAAGTGCGGCGGCAACTACGCCGCCTCCATGCGCGCCGGCGAGGAGGCTGAGAAGAAGGGCTTCTCCCAGGTCCTCTGGCTCGACGGCGTGGAGATGAAGTACATAGAAGAGGTCGGCGCGATGAACGTCATGTTCAAGATCGACGGCAAGATAGTCACCCCGGACATCTCCGGCGGCACCGTCCTGCCCGGCATCACGCGCAAGAGCTGCATCCAGGTGCTCAAGGACTGGGGCTACGAGGTCGAGGAGCGCAAGATCTCCGTCGACGAGCTCATCGACGCCGCCGAGAGCGGCCGGCTCGAGGAGGCCTGGGGCTGCGGCACCGCCGCCGTCGTCTCCCCCATCGGCCTGCTCAGCTACAAGGACAAGGACCACATCATTGCCGACAACAAGATCGGACCCGTGACCCAGCGCCTGTACGACGAGCTGACCGGCATCCAGTGGGGCAAGGTGCCCGACACGCGCGGCTGGATCGTCAAGGTCTGCTGACTGAACTGAAAGGGACCGGCCGAGGGCCGGTCCCGGGCCGCACCCCCGGGAGCTTCCCCGCTCCCGGGGGACTTTTTTGCCCTTGGCAGCGCAAAGGGGGGGACCCCCGCGGGGTCCCCCCTTTGACCTTCTCCCGCGTTATCAGCCGAAGAACTTGTTGTGTATCGCCTGGACGGCCTGGTCCGCGTAGCCCTTTTCGATGAGGACGGAAACCTTTATCTCGGAGGTCGAGATCATCTGGATGTTGATCTTGGCGTCATACAGCGCCTCGAACATCAGCGCCGCTATGCCGGAGGCGCTCATCATGCCGGCGCCGACGATGCTGACCTTGCAGACGTTCGTGTCCACGCTCAGGTGGTCGAAGCCGATGGACTCCTGCAGCTCGGAGAGGGCCTCCGCCGCCGCGTCGGCGTCCTGCAGCGGCACGGTGAAGCTGATGTCGTTCGTGCCCTGCTTGCCGTAGGACTGGAGTATGATGTCAACGTTTATCTTGGAGCGCGCCATCGTGTTGAACACGCGGAACGCTATGCCAGGCTCATCGGGCACGCCCACGACAGCTATGCGCGCCACGTCATTGTCCTTTGCTATGCCGCTTATCTTCATCTCTTCCATCTTCTTTGCGACCTCCTTAACTTTTGTGCCGGGCTTTCGCACATAGCTCGAAAGCACCTCGATTATTACGCCGTAACGTTTCGCAAGCTCCACAGAGCGGTTCATGAGCACCTGCGCGCCGAGGCTCGCGAGCTCGAGCATCTCGTCGTAGGTTATCTCGTCGAGCTTCTTTGTGCCCTTGACCTTGCGCGGGTCGGCGGTGTAGACGCCCTCGACGTCCGTATATATCTGACATTTGTCCGCGTGCAGCAC